>Ga0187875_10000066_pt1 | contig 92384 bp, 82 predicted proteins | sample June2016WEW_17_1_2_FD_132978 | JGI IMG/M metagenome (GOLD analysis project Ga0187875, IMG submission 132978) | Peatland microbial communities from SPRUCE experiment site at the Marcell Experimental Forest, Minnesota, USA - June2016WEW_17_10 | ecosystem: Environmental > Terrestrial > Soil >... | reverse complement strand
CGGTGTGGCGCCGTTGACGGTGAGCTTTGTCGACAACTCGACGGGCGCGATTACCAATCAAACATGGAACTTCGGGGATGGTGGCACGAGCACCACGGCCAACCCGTCGCACAGCTACACCAACGCCGGGGTCTATACGGTCACGCTGACCGTCTACGGGCCGGGCGGCACGGACACTCTAAACCGCGCCAGCATGATCACCATTACGAGTACGAATATCCTGCCCACCCCGGCGCTCAGGATTGTGACTCCGGGCAGCTACCAGACGTTTACGTATGCCGCCATCCTCGTGGCGGGGACTGCCAGCGACGCCAGCGGCATCAAGAGCGTTGCCGTCAATGGCGGTCACCTCGCAAGCCTTCTCGGTACGAATTGGTTTGCCAATATCACCCTGGTTCAGGGCACCAACGTGATCGCCGTTATTGCGACCGACAACAGCCTGGACACCGCCACTCAGATTGTTTTTGCTGTTCTTTCACCTTCGCTGCCGGACACGAATCAGGCCCCGGTCATCGTCTCGGCGCCAACCGTCATGAATGCGCTGCTGTGTCTGCAGGACGCTTGCATTGTCGCGGCTGGGGATACGAATATGTTCAGTGTTGGTGCCATTGATCCGAATGACTATCCCCTGAATTACGCGTGGAACTTCGGGGATGGCACAAGTAGCGCTCCGTCCCCGACGAATATTGCGACGCATGTCTACACCAACTGCGGCCCCTACTACGCGAGCGTCACGGTTTCTGACGGGATCTATTTGACAAACGCCAGCTTGACCGTGTCTGTCCCGTGCGCCATGAACGTCAGCAGCCTCAAGTTGCAAGCAAAGTTCAGAAAGGTCGGCTCGGACGCCTGCACGATCAAGGGAACGTTGACCGATCTGCCGGAAGGTTTCTCAGTCACAAATGCGGTTGTCTCTCTTGATGTTGGCGGCGCAATTGTGGACATTCAACTGAACGCGAAAGGGAGCGGCGCAAACAGCAATGGGAACGTCAAGTTCTCTCACAACAAGCAGACCGGCGTCTGGACGTTCACCGGCAAACTGAAGGGCGACCTGAAGGGCTCTTGGGCGACGTACGGCATCACGAGTGGCACCGTGATCAGCAGCGATGTCCCGTCGTTCCCTGTTCTGTTGATGCTCCAATCAGATACACTGGAAACATTCAATGCGGAGCTCCCGCTGAGCTACAGCAACTCATCGGGCACATCGGGCACGGCGACACTCCTGACGCGGGAGAGAGCGGCGCAAACAGGAATGGGAACGTCAAGTTCTCCCACAACAAGCAGACCGGTGTCTGGACATTCACCGGCAAATTGAAGGGCGACCTGAAGGACTCTTGGGCGACGTACGGCATCACGAGTGGACCGTGATCGATAGCGCCGTCACTCAGGCGTTACTCAACGGGCGACTCCTGTGACCATTCCAATCAAGTACGTCACGAGTTGATAGGGCGCAATCATTTGGCCACAAGCGCCTTGTGAAAAATAAGACCGCAAGGATTCTGCGAGGGGAAGTTGGCGGGAGTGACGGGGCTCGAACCCGCAACCTCTGCCGTGACAGGGCAGCGCTCTGAACCAGTTGAGCTACACCCCCACCCGCGTTGCGTCGACTCTCCGCTTTGAAAACGAAACCCCGCACAACACCGTCATCGAATTTCGTGCGTCGGACGTCGAATCGACCGCTTTATGGTGGGCGCTAAAGGACTTGAACCTTTGACCCCCTCGGTGTAAACGAGGTGCTCTGGCCAACTGAGCTAAGCGCCCGCAACCAAAAAGCATTACAGGCAAATCGGCGCCTTGTCAACGCCGCGGTTTGGCGCCGCCGGCCGTTTGGGCGTATGTTTGGGTGGCCAGGCACGAGGCCCGAAAGGAAGCGATCATGTATCAAAACATTCTGTTGTGCACGGACGGCTCGCCTGCAGCCGACGCGGCTGCCGACTATGCGATTTGGTTCGGCAAGAAACTCAACGCCCGGTTGCGCGCCCTGTACGTCACCGATATTCGCCTTCTCGAAGGCCCATGGATCTCGGATTTTTCCGGTGCCATCGGCGCCCAGCCTTATTCCGCCCTGTTGCCGCAGCTCCAGGAAATCCAGCGCGAAAAAGCCACCACGGTTCTTGCCGCTGTCGAGAAACGTTGTCGGGACGGCGGCGTCGCCTGCGAAACCGCTTCCGACACGGGCAGTCTCGCGCAAGTCATGCTGGACCATGAGGGGAACGCCGACATGATCGTGCTTGGCCAGCGTGGCGAGCACGCCGCGTGGCTCGCGGGCGCACTGGGCTCCAGCGTCGAACGCGTCGTGCGCGCCTCCGTTAAACCCTGCTTGGTTACGCCCGACAAGTTCCGCAAAATCCAGCACATGCTCATCGCGTACGACGGCAGCGACGAATCGAGCAAGGCGTTGCGCGCCGGCATTGCCCTCGCCCCCGCCCTCGGCGCGAAGGTGACCATTACGACGGTCGCCGCTCTCGGCGCCGAAGACGCCGTTTCCGAGACGCTGCACAAGGCCAAACAGCAGGCGCTCGAAGCCGGCGTCACCGCCGACGTGGAACCACTCCATGGTGATCCCGAAGTCCAGATTCTCGAATTGAAAGAATCGGTCGGCGCTGACCTAATTGTGATGGGCGCTTACGGTCACACGCGCATCCGCGAACTCATCCTCGGGTCGACCACCTCGCACGTCTTGCGCAAGTCCGATGTCCCGGTGCTGCTGGTTCGGGGCACGTGACCCGGCGCGTCCCGGAACCCTGGCGCAAGGATTGTGGTGACCGCGTGAGGGGATGCTTATGAAAGCGCAACTACTTCGTCATCCTCGACCGGTGGAGCAGTCTCCGCTGGAGTTGGTCGATCTCGCCGTGCCAGCGCCGGGCAACGACGAAGTGCTGGTGCGGGTTCATACGTGCGGTGTTTGCCATACCGATCTGCACACCGTTGAAGGCGAAATCTCCGGCAAACTGCCGATCGTGCCCGGTCACCAAATCGTCGGCGTCGTGGAAAAGGTTGGCGCAAATGTGAAGGAGTTTCGTATCGGCGACCGCGTCGGCGTGCCGTGGCTGCACCACACCTGCGGCGAATGCGAATTTTGCCGGGGCGACCGCGAGAATCTTTGTGATCGCGCGTTGTTCACCGGCTTTCACGTCAATGGCGGCTATGCCGAGCACGCCGCCGCCTCGGCGGCGTTCGCGGTGGGAATTCCCGACGGATTCGACGATGCGCACGCGGCGCCGCTGCTGTGCGCGGGCATCATCGGCTATCGCGCGCTGCGCCTGAGCAACATGCGACCGCAGCAGACACTCGGGTTGTACGGGTTCGGCGCGTCGGCGCATATTGCCGTCCAGATCGCGGTGCGCTGGGGTTGTGAGGTCTTCGTCGCGACGCGCGGCGCGGAACATCAGCGTCTTGCCCGGGAACTCGGGGCGACGTGGGCGGGTCGGGCGGAAGATGTTCCCGACGCGGCGCTGCATGCCGCGGTGATGTTTGCGCCCGCCGGCGCGCTCGTGCCGGAAGCGTTGCGGGCTCTTCGCAAGGGCGGCACGCTTGCACTGGCCGGCATTTACATGACGCCGATCCCTGAACTGAACTACGAACGGCTGTATCACGAACGCATCGTGCGGTCGGTCGCCAACGCAACGCGCGACGATGCGCGGCAGTTGATGCGGTTGGCGGGGCAGATCCCCATTCGGACAGAAGTACAGGCGTTTCCGCTGGAAGACGCCAACCGCGCGCTCGCCGCCCTCAAACACAGCGAGATCCACGGCGCAGGCGTGTTGATTATGAGCCGTTGAATCTGGTATCAGTGCCTCATGTCATCGTTTCGAATCCTTCCACGCATCCGCATTGTCCGGGGGCGCGATGTCGCCCTGGGGCCGGGCAAGGTGGAGTTGCTGGAGCACATCGCGCACACCGGCAGCCTGCGCAAGGCCGCGGCGGCGATGGACATGTCCTACATGCGCGCGTGGACGCTGGTCCAGACGATGAACCGTTGCTTCAAAACACCAGTGGTGGTGACCCAGCGCGGTGGCGCCGATGGCGGCCGGGCAACGGTGACCGAGACCGGCAAGGCGGCCGCCGCGCTGTATCGGCGCATCGAGACCCAGAGCCTGCGTGCGGCCCGTCCCCTGCAAAAGCAATTGCAGCGGTACCTGCGGTAGCCGGTTTCGCCCCCAAATCCTTTCGCTGGAAGTTTGCTTGCGGTTTTCGTACGATATATTTATTGGAATATAACGATAAGAACGGAGGGCAGCATGGGCAGGCAGAGGAACGCAATCAGGGCTCTTGTTTTTGGGGGAATCGGTTTGTGGCTGGCGGGCGCAGGAGTGGCGGCGGCCCAGATCACCGTCGCCGCCGCGGCCGACTTGAAGTTCGCGCTGGATGAAATCGCAGTGGGATTCCAGAAGCAGCATCCCGACGCGAAGATCATCGTCACCTACGGTTCGTCGGGGAACTTGTTCGCGCAAATCGACAACGGCGCGCCGTTCGACGTGTTCCTGTCCGCGGACATCGACTTTCCCCGGAGACTCATCGAGAATAAAAAGGCCGTGGCCGATAGCCTGTTCCCGTACGCCGTGGGACGCGTCGTCGTCTGGGTGCCAAACGATTCGCCCATCGATGTCGGGAAACTGGGCATCGAGTCTTTGCTGACTCCGTCGGTGCGGAAGATCGCCATTGCCAATCCGGAGCACGCGCCGTATGGACGCGCCGCGGTCGCGGCAATGAAAAAGCTCGGCGTGTACGACAAGGTTTCCGGCAAACTCGTGCTCGGGGAAAACATTGCCCAGGCGGCGCAATTCGTGGAGAGCGGGGCCGCGGACATCGGTCTGATCGCGCTGTCTCTCGCGGTGTCGCCGAAGATGAAGGGCGAAGGCCGCTACTGGGAAGTGCCGCTGGATGCCTATCCCCGGCTGGAACAGGGGGGCGTGATTCTCTCGGCGTCGAAGCAACCGGATCTGGCGCGCCAGTTCCGGACCGTGATGGTTGGCCCGCAAGGACGCGAGACATTGCGACGCTACGGGTTTATACTGCCCGAATGATGGATTGGGTGGCAATCGGGTTGACGGCCAGGCTGGCAGGCTGCGCGGCGCTCGTCCTGCTGGCGATCGGTCTTCCCATCGCGTACTGGCTCGCGACGACGCACTGGCGGGGACGCGTATTCGTGGAGGCCATCGTCGCGCTCCCGCTCGTGCTGCCGCCGACAGTGCTCGGTTTCTATCTGCTGGTGGCATTTGGGCCGCGCCATCACTTTGGACAATGGTACGAAACGCTGACGGGACATCTGCTGCCCTTCTCATTTGGCGGACTGCTGATCGCCTCCGTGATCTACAGCCTGCCATTTGCGGTGCAGCCGTTCACGGTGGCGTTCCGTTCGTTGGACCCGGCATTTGCCGACGTCGCCAGGACATTCGGCGCGACCCGGCTGCAAATTTTCTGGCACGTTGCCGTCCCGTTGTCATGGCACGGCATCCTCGCAGGCGTCGTCCTGGGTTTTGCGCATACCCTCGGTGAATTCGGTGTCGTGCTGATGGTCGGTGGCAACATCCCCGGCGTGACGCGCACGCTGTCGATCTCCATTTACGATCAGGTGCAGAGTTTGAATTACGCCGCCGCCGCCTGGAATTCGTTGTTCCTGTTGCTGGTGTGCTTCGCGATCCTGAGCATTACCTACCTGCTGCAACGCCATTTCCGGATTGCCTGATATGAAACCCGTCATCGCCATCACACCGGAAGCAATCACCCTGCCCTCGCGGATTGACGGGCGCGGTTCGTTTTGCGGCGTCTCGTACTCGCAGGCGATTGAAATGGCCGGGGGCGTGCCGCTCATCGTCCCGCTCACGGGCGACCGACAGGTACTGGACCATTACGTCGACACGTGCGACGGCTGGCTGCTGACGGGCGGGGGCGACGTCGAGGCCAAATGGTACGCGCCGCGGATGTCGGCGGCATTACGCAAGAAGATCAGCGGCGCGGACGAAGGGCGTGACGAGATGGAAATCTACGTCCTGCGCAAACTGACCGGGCGCGATCAGCCGGTATTGGGAATCTGCCGCGGGATCCAGTTGATGAACGTCGCGTTCGGCGGCACTCTCATCCCTCACATCGACGGACATCGGGATCCAAGGCCCAACGCGCTGGCCCATCGGATCGAATGGACAAAGGACGGAAGACTTCAGGGGGCGATGGGCGGCTTCGACCGGGTGAATACCAGCCACCATCAAGCCGTCGATCGTGTCGCGCGGGGCTTTGAAGTTGTTGCCCGCGCTCCCGATGGGATTATCGAGGCGATGGAAAAGCCCGAAGCCCGCTATTGCTGCGCGGTGCAATTTCATCCCGAGCGATTGGTGAAACGGGCCCCCGAATTCCTCAATCTCTTTCGGGATTTCGTGCAGGCGTGTCGCCCGGGACGTTGACGCCCCGCCACGACACGATCAACTCGCGGGAGCGGGCTGCTCGGCCGGCGCCGTCTCGTCCGTCGGTGATCCTCGTTGCGGCACGGGCGCCCGGCGTTTGTAATCCACCTGCTCCGCCCGCATGACGGAGTTGGCCCAATCCTCGAACAGCGCCACGCGATTTTGTTGAAGCAGTTGCGCTTCGAGTTCCCTCCGAACCGGCTCGGCCTCGAGAGGCTTGGGCGCTTCCCGCTGTTTGAGGTGGAAGAAAATCCCGCCGTTCGTCGTGGTCAGAAAATCGCTGACCGCGTTGGTGGCCATTCCGAGGACGACCTCTTTGATGCTGCTGGCATATGGAAGGTTGGTCGCTCCCCCGACAAGCGAAAACGGCTCGGAGGCTTTCACGGCAAGCCCGAGAGACGCGCATGTGTCGGTGAAATTCTTTCCCGCGGCAATAGCCGCTTTGACCTTGGCATCGAGTTCACGCCCCTGCTTTACGGTCGCCTCGTAGGCGCGTTGCCGGCGGATCCGATCGATCACCTGGGTCTTGACCTCCTCAAACGCGGGGATTTCGCTCGGCTTGCCGGCGACGTACGCCAGCACATAGTACCCGTCCTTGCCGTGCACGGGATCGCTGAACGGCAGGTCCGGACCCAGGGCGAATGCCGCCTGATTAAAGATCGCGCCTGCCTCCACACCTTTGACCGGGTTGTGCAAATCAAAAAAATCCGTTTCCGACGTTGTCAGCCCCGAATCGGCGGCAATCTTCGCGAAATCGGGAGTCGGCGCACCGGGCTGGGGCACGAGCTTCACGGTGAGCGCCGTGGCGCGGTCGCCGGCAAGACGCTCGGCGCGCAGGTCGAGCAGATCCTGTTTCAGTTCATCTTTCACGTTCGTTAACGGCTTCGGTTGGCCGGAGGCGTCGACGTACTTGCTCTTGTTGCGCTCGTAAAATTCGCTAATGTCGTCGTCCCCGAGCGTAACGGATTTCCTGGCATCGGAAATCGTGAAGTAGACGTAACGCACCTTCACCATGGCCGGCGTGCGGAATTTCTCCTGGTTCAGCCCGTAGTAGGCCTTGGCGTCCTCGTCGGTCACCGCGGAAGTGTCCTTGTGGTCGGCAGCGTTCAGTTCGACGTAATCAATTTTCGTCTGTTCCTGGAGCATGTTGTAGTTGAACTGAAACTCCGCGGGTGTAATTTCCGCCGCGGAAGTGATGAGGGAGCGCAGTTGGCCCAGGGTGAGTTCCTCGCGAATGACCTCCTCGAACAACGTCTCGCTGATGTCGAGATTGTTGAGCAAAATCATGTACCGCTGATAATTGTTGGGGTCGAATTGCTTTTGCTCGTTGAGCATAACGGGCAGCGCTTGAATCTGATGGACCACCTCGTCATCGGTCACGCGGATGCCCAGTTCTTTGGCTTTGCGCAGAAGAACCATACGCTGGACGGCTTCAATATTCAGGTCATCTTCAAACGTCGCGTTTCGGACAGGCTGGCGGCCCCTCGCCATCGCGATCCCCGCCAGTATGCTGGCGCGCATGTTTTGAAACTCGGCGAAATTGACGGGCTTGCCCCCAATGGTCGGCAACCCGCTACGTTGCTGCTGCCTGCCCCCCATGAGCGAGCTGGAGGGGCTGAACAGGAGCCCCATTCCCACGCTGACCGCGAGGATGACCCCCAAAATTAGCGGCCCGTGTTTCCGGACCACGCCTTGCATGCTGATAAACATATTTTTATATTCCCTAGTGAAGCTCGGGGAGGATACCCGCCCACTCCACCATCGTCAAACGCCAAAATCGTTGCTAAACTCCCCCATTGCCATATATGAAAATCATCGCTGATCCCAATATTCCCCTCGTGCAGGAGGCATTCGGCCCCCTGGGCGAGGTGCGGCTGGTGCCCGGGCGGGAAATCACTGCCGATGCCGTTCGCGACGCGGATGCTCTGCTGGTGCGGTCGGTCACGCCGGTGAACGCGGCGTTGCTGGACGGAAGCCGGGTCAGGTTCGTTGCCACCGCCACCATTGGTTTTGACCATATTGATCGCGAATACCTCTCGCAAAAGGGCATCGGCTTTGCCAGCGCCCAGGGCAGCAACGCGAATTCCGTCGCGGAATACGTCACCGCGGCGATGCTGGAATTGGCGCACCGGCAAAAGTTTCGGCTGCGCGACAAGACGCTGGGTGTCATTGGTGTGGGCAACGTCGGCTCGCGCGTGGTGCGTTACGCCGAGGCGCTCGGCATGCGCGTGCTGCAGAACGATCCGCCGCGTCAGCGTACGGAGCGACTTGCGCAGTTTGTGTCATTGGAGCGGGTGCTTGCCGAGGCGGACATCGTCACGTTGCATGTGCCGCTGGCCCGCGCGGGCGCGGACGCGACATTTCACCTGTTCGACAAGGACCGGCTCGGCGCGGTGGAGCGCCGCAAACCGATTCTCATCAACTCATCTCGCGGCGCCGTCATGGACAACCCGGCGCTGCTCAAGGCCGTGGACGGTGAGCACCTGGGTGGTGTTGTGCTCGACGTATGGGAGAATGAACCCAACATCTCGCCCGAACTGCTCGATGTCGTGGACCTCGCCACACCGCACATTGCGGGCTATAGCTTCGACGGCAAGGTCAACGGCACGCGCATGATCTACGAAGCGGTCTGCGGGTTCTTCCATCTCCCGCCAACGTGGTCGCCTCATCTCCCGCCGCCGCCGGTCCCGCGCATCGAACTGGCTGTGAGCAGCGGGGAAGATGAGGAGGAAGTGCTGCGACGGGTGATACGGCGTGTCTACGACATTAACGGTGACGACTCGGCATTGCGCGGGAACGTCCGCGCTTTCGACAAATTGCGCGCCGAATACCCGGTGCGCCGCGAGTTCTTCAATACCGAGCTTGTGTTGCGAGGCGCGAGCAAAGAGTTGCGGGCGACGTTCGCGGCGCTGGGATTCAAAACGGGTTGACGATGTTCGGGCACGGGCGGCCGTTGAGAACGGACACCAAGTTCTCTGCGGCCAGCACCGCCATGCGGCGGCGCGTCTCGACGGTGGCGCTGCCAATGTGCGGCAACAACAACACGTTCGGCATCTGCACCAACTCGGGGTTGATCTTCGGTTCGTGCTCGTACACGTCGAGACCGGCGCCCGCGATCCAGCCGTCGCGCAATGCGCGCACCAGGGCCGCTTCATCGTGGACCGGACCCCGGGCCATGTTGATGAACCGCGCCGTCGATTTCATTTTGCGGAACTCGGCCTCGCCAAACAGGTGACGCGTCTCCGGCGTGAGCGGCACATGCACGCTCAGGAAGTCCGACTCGCGCAACACCTCGTCGAACGTCACGCGCGTCGCGCCCAGTGCGTCCATTTCCGGTTTCGGGGTGCGCGCGAAGTAGAGGATGCGCATCGAAAAACCGGTCGCCCGTTTCGCCACCGCCACGCCGATGCGTCCGCCGCCCACGATGCCCAGGGTCTTACCCGCCACGTCGACGCCCAGCATCTGCGTGGGCGACAACCCGCGCCATTCCCCGGAGCGGGCGAGACGATCGCCTTCGACGACGCGCCGGGCCACGCCGAGGATCAATGCCCACGCGAGATCGGCGCAGGCATCGGTGAGTACGCCGGGTGTGTTCGTCACGGCGATGCGGCGGCGGGTGGCCTCGGCCAGGGCAATGTTGTCATAACCGACGGCGATCGAGGAAACAGCCTTGAGCCTCGGCGCGGCATCGAAGAATTCCGCGTCGATGGGGTCCACGCCCGTTACGAGCACGCCGTCGCACTCGCGAACGCGCGAAAGCAACTCGGCCCGCGGAAGGGACGTTTCACCATCATGCAGATCGATCTTCACGTCCGCCTTGCGAAGCACGTCGAGCCCTTCGGTCGGGATGCGGCGGGTGATGAAGACATTCCATTGCATGATATGTGGAGATATTCGCTGGCATCGCGAGGCCGGTCAAGCTGTGACACGATGGCGCTCGTGGCACACTTGGGGGTGGAAGCGTGTCCCACTTACTGTGACATGGCACACGTCTGGCGTCAGGGGAAATTTATGTAATCAACACCACGTGAAGCACTTACCCATGTGGTGGTTTTCATGGCACCGCCATTGCTAATGAAGCGGCGGGATTTCATGCTCAGAGAGGAGCACACAAACACATGGCAAAAGTTTTAGGTATCGATTTGGGGACGACAAACTCGTGCATGGCGATCATGGAGGGCGGGGAGCCCGTCGTGATTCCAAACGCGGAGGGTGGACGCACTACGCCGTCGGTCGTGGCGTTCACGAAATCGGGCGAGCGGCTGGTCGGCCAGGCGGCGAAACGCCAGGCAGTCGTCAACCCGAAGAACACCGTGTACTCGATCAAGCGGTTCATGGGGCGCAAGTACGAGGAAGTCGAGATGGAGCGCAAACGCGTGCCGTACGACGTCGTTCGCGCCTCGAACGGCGATGCCGGTGTGAAAGTCGTGGCCGGCAATGAAGAGAAGACGTTCTCGCCGCCGGAAATTTCCGCGATGATCCTTGCCAAGATGAAGGCGGACGCCGAAGCGTACCTTGGCGAGAAGATCACGCAGGCCGTCGTCACGGTTCCCGCCTATTTCAACGATGCCCAGCGTCAGGCGACCAAGGACGCCGGCCGGATTGCCGGCCTGGAAGTTCTCCGCATCATCAACGAGCCTACCGCTGCCTCGCTCGCCTACGGCCTCGACAAGAAGAAGAAGGACGAGCACATCGCGGTCTACGACCTCGGTGGCGGCACGTTCGATATTTCCCTGCTGAACATTGGCGATGGCGTGTTTGAAGTCCTCGCCACCAACGGCGACACGCACCTCGGCGGTGACGATTTCGACGAACGGATCATGAACTGGATCGCCGACGACTTCAAGGCGGACACGGGAATCGATTTGCGGAAGCAGGCCGACGCGCTCCAGCGCATCAAGGAGGAGAGCGAGAAGGCCAAGATCGCGCTCTCCAGCGCGATGGAGTACGAGATCAATTTGCCGTTCATCACGGCGGACGCCAGCGGGCCGAAACACATCGTCAAGAAACTCACCCGCGCCAAGCTCGAACAGCTATGCGATGAATTGATCGATCGCACGATTGGCCCCGTTGAGGCGTGCCTGCGCGACGGCAAGCTCGACATGTCCAAAGTGGACGAACTGGTGCTCGTCGGCGGCATGACCCGCATGCCGAAGGTCATCGAGACAGCGCACAAACTCATCGGCAAAGCCCCGCATCAGGGCGTCAACCCCGACGAAGTCGTCGCGGTCGGCGCGGGCATCCAGGGCGGCGTGCTCACGGGCCAGGTCAAACAGGACATCGTGCTGCTCGATGTGACGCCGTTGTCGCTCGGCATCGAGACGCTCGGCAACGTGTTTACGACGTTGATCCCGCGCAACACCACGATCCCGACCCGCAAGAGCGAGATTTTCTCGACCGCAGCCGACAGCCAGACGAGCGTGGAAGTCCACGTTCTGCAGGGCGAACGCCCGATGGCCCGGGACAACAAGACGATTGGCCGGTTCCATCTGACCGAGTTGCCGCCGGCGCCGCGCGGCGTGCCGCAGATTGAGGTGACGTTCGACATCGATGCCAACGGCATTCTCCACGTCAGCGCGAAGGACCTCGGCACGGGCAAATCACAAAAGATCACCATCACGGCTTCGAGCGGGTTGAACAAGGACGAAGTCGAAAAGATGAAGAAGGAAGCCGAGGCGCACGCCGAGGAGGACAAGAAGCTGCGCGAGAAGATCGAGTTGAAGAACCGCTGCGACGCGCGCGTCTACGAGACCGAGAAGCTGATGAAGGAGCACAAGGACGTCATCAGCGGCGACCAGAAGAAGAAGCTCGAAGACGCCATGGAGAAGGTCAAGGACGCGCTGAAGCGCGATGATGCGGATGCGATGAAGACCGCCGAGGAGCAGTTGACCGAGGTATGGCACGGCGTGTCGTCGGACATTTACGCGAAGGCGCGCGAGAAAACCGGCGCGGGTGCCGCGCCCGGCGGGCCGGGTCCGGGGGCCGGGCCGCAACCGGGGGCGGGACCGGAGCCGAAGAAAGCGGGCGGCAAGGAAGGCGACGTCGTCGACGCTGACTTCGAGATGGTGGACGACGACAAGAAGAAGGAGTGAAGGTCGGATCAGAGGTGGACGCAGGAAGGAGTGTGGTTTGTGTCAGATGGGACGATACTTCAGTTGTACGAGAACGTGGAGAAGCTCGCCGGCAAGAAACCGGGCGAATTGGCTGCGGAGGCGATGATAGTAATATTCAATGTTAACCTTGACGAGGCGAAGAAGAAGCACCCGGAGGACGCGGTCTTGCGAAGCATTCCAAAGGCCTCCGGAGAGGTCAGACTTGGCGATCTCCTGGTAAGGGTTGGGCAGATGAAGGCCGTCGTAGCCAACCAGCCAGTTGTCTTCACAGTCGGAGGAGTTGACCTCGACGCGGTGTAGACGGTTGAGGGTTACGACAGAACGGTCGCCAGTTGCCACACGGGGCGGTGATCGGAGGATTGATTTGTAACTGGAGTGGTGGCGCAAGCCCCCGTGCTTGCAGGAGGGGCAGTTGGACACAGGCAGGGACGCCTGCGCCACCAAGATTCAAACGGCAAACAAAAACCAAACAGGAGTGGAGACGAGCATGAGTGTAAAACCGTTGGGCGATCGGGTGCTGGTGCAGCCGGTCGAAGACCAGGAAGTGAAGAAGGGCGGGATCATCATCCCGGATACCGCCAAAGAGAAGCCGCAGGAAGGCAAGGTTGTGGCGGTGGGAACCGGCAAACGGGATGAACACGGCAAACTAATTCCGTTCGAGGTCAAGAAGGGTGATCGCGTGCTGATCAGCAAGTATGGCGGCACGGAGATCAAGATCGATGGCAAAGACTATCTGATCATGCGCGAGGACGACATCCTCGGCGTGATTGAATAACGCGAAACACAAAGGAGTGATGCAACATGGCTGCAAAGCAATTGTTATTTGAGGAGGACGCGCGCAAATCGTTGCTGCGCGGAGTCGAAAAACTCAGCCGGGCCGTCAAGGTGACGCTCGGACCCAAGGGCCGCAACGTGGTCCTCGACAAGAAATTCGGGTCGCCGACCATTACCAAGGACGGCGTGACGGTCGCCAAGGAGATCGAGCTGGAGGACCCGTGGGAAAACATGGGCGCGCAAATGGTGCGCGAAGTGGCCAGCAAGACCAGCGATATCGCCGGCGACGGCACGACCACGGCGACGGTGTTGACCGAGTCGATTTACCGCGAAGGCCTGCGCAACGTGACCGCGGGCGCCAATCCGATGGCGCTGCAACGCGGGATCGGCAAGGCGGTGACGGCGGTCATCGAGCAGCTCACCAAGATCAGCAAGAAGGTCAAGGACCGCAGCGAAATCCAGCAGGTCGCGACGATTTCGGCGAACGGCGACAAGACCATCGGCAACATCATTGCCGACGCGATGGACAAGGTCGGCAAGGACGGCACGATCACGGTGGAGGAAGCCAAGAGCATCGAGACGACGCTCGACGTGGTCGAAGGCATGCAATTCGACAAGGGCTATTCCTCGCCGTACTTCGTGACCAACGCCGAGACGATGGAAGCCGTGCTCGAAGACGCCTACATCCTGATCAACGAGAAGAAGATCAGCAACCTCAAGGACATGCTGCCGCTGCTGGAAAAGACGGCGAAGCTCGGCAAGCCGCTGTTGATCATCGCCGAGGATGTCGAAGGCGAAGCGTTGGCGACACTGGTCGTCAACAAGCTGCGCGGGACGATCCAGGTGGCCGCGGTCAAGGCGCCCGGGTTTGGCGATCGCCGCAAGGCGATGATGGAAGACATTGCCATCCTCACCGGCGGCAAGTTCCTCAGCGAAGACCTCGGCATCAAGCTCGAGAAAGTCGAACTCGACGATCTCGGCCGCGCCAAGAAGATCGTCATCGACAAGGAGAACACGACGATTGTCGAAGGCAACGGCAAACAGAGCGATGTCCAGGGCCGGATCAACCAGATCCGCAAGGCCATCGAGGAAACCACCAGCGACTACGACCGCGAGAAGTTGCAGGAGCGGTTGGCGAAGCTGGCGGGCGGCGTGGCGGTTGTGCACGTCGGCGCGGCGACCGAGACGGAAATGAAGGAAAAGAAGGCGCGCGTCGAGGATGCATTGCACGCGACCCGCGCCGCCGTCGAGGAAGGCACCGTGCCCGGTGGCGGGACGGCGTACATTCGCGCGATCCCGGCGCTCGACGAGCTGAGACTCAAGGGCGACGAGCAGATTGGCGCGGACATCATCAAGCGCGCGCTCGAAGAGCCGTTGCGCCAGTTGGCCGATAACGCCGGCCAGGAAGGCTCGCTGGTTGTCCAGGAAGTCAAATCCCGCAAGGGCTGGGAAGGCTTCGACGTGGACAAGCTCGAGTACGTTGACATGGGCAAGGCGGGCATCATCGACCCGACGAAGGTCTCCCGTAGCGCCCTGCAAAACGCGGCGAGCATCGCCGGTCTGTTGCTGACCACCGAATGCTGCGTGACCGAGGTGCCGGAGAAGGATAAAGCTCCGATGGGTCCTCCGGGCGGCGGCGGCATGGGCGGCATGGACTACTAAAGTGAGTCCGAAGTACAAAACCTAAACGCGGAGGGGCGGGCCGAGAGGCTCGCCCCTCTTTGCTTTGGAGGCGTTTGCCGCCAAAAACTACAGACTACGGAGCTGCCGCCAATTCCCAGATAGAGTGCCACTGCTCCAAGTTGAAGGTCGCCCGATGTGCGTGAGCGTAAGTGGCACTAGAATGCGGGCTAGATGCTGACAATAGCGATTTCGATCTTCGTTCTGCTCGGGGTTTTCGGAGCGGTTACGACGTTCTTGGGCGTATGGTTGCGGGATGCCCAACAACGGCGGCTCCGCGATACCTTCGAATCGTGGTGGTTCACGGTCTCGGGTTATGACCGCTTGAAATTCGCGCTTGTTTGCACGCAGGCCTTCAATCATTTTGCCGACCTTTTTTTTGGCGAAAAGCTGTTTTCCAAGAAAGTATTCTTCAGATGCTCACTAATTGCGACCGGCTTGCTGGTCGGATCCCTCGCATTGACCGGACTGCTGAACCATCGCTTGTTGGGCATTGAGCCGTGGGAAAGCTATAGACAGAGTTGGAAGGCAGTAAGTGACTATGCAGACATGGTAGTTGGTAGCGGATTAACCCGACGTGGTGTGCTCGAGAAGGCAAATGTATCAGTGTCGTCCGTTAATGCGAATCCATCTAGCGCGCTTATGGATACAGTGCCTACCGTAAGCCTGTTTGCGCTGGACGGCGTGGTCGGGAGTACAAATGAATCAGTTTCATCCGTCGATGTGGGTGCATCCAGTACGACTGTGGGTGCAGCCCCTGTTACCATGTCCGAGGTGGCCGTGCGCTCGCCGGATACGAATTCAGAGGCCATCCACGGCAATCTCGTAGTGGCCTATTATTTTAGCCAACATGTGGGCACAAACAAAAATGATGTATCACAGGCTCAAATGTGGTCAAACAACGTAGCGACAATACGGCAAGGCATTCAAAAATATAATACAACTGGGCACGTTATTGCGTACAGCGCTGGGTATTTTTTGTTTTTGTTTGTCGCCAACGTCGTGCTGTGCTTTGGTTCGTTGGTTGTTTGTCGGGTCATACTGCGGGAAATCTGTGCAACAGGCCGTGTGGTGTCGGCAATTTCCTTGCTGATTTCAAATTTCTTTTGCGTGCTCATTATCGCAAGCGTGTTTTTGCTGTTGTTGCTTATTCTGTCTGTGCCGCTATTCTGGATTTTGGTGCCATTTGCTTGCATTGTTGCGAGGGCATCACTGGCTGTGTTTGGGATAACGACGTTAGCTCTCTCGTTCAGTATTTGGTCACACAATTGTATCCCTCTGAATTTGATAGCCGTGATCGCCTTTCTGCCGTTCTTCTTCTCCGTCTTTGCTACGTCCTTTTCGTTGGTAGCGATTATCGGAAGGAATCGACTGCACTCCCTTATAAGCGCCGTGTTACTGAGATGTGCGGAAAAGAGTCCGTTGTCGGTAATCGGTGCCTGCGTTGGGCTAGCTATTGCGATTGTCACCGCACTGGCAAAGTTGATACACGGAGCGTTTTAGCGCCTCGAAGCCCTGCAGGCAAAAGAGAAGGGCACCGCCAGTCGTTTGTCATTAGGGTCGTCTCTGTAAACTGCAAATTTCATTCTTGAGTCGCTTGAGTTTGGCGGCGAGTTGGCCCTTCGACTTCGCTCAGGACAAGCCCTTCGCCATTGCTCCCTTCTGGAAGCTCAGGGCAAGCCCTTCGACTTCGCTCAGGACAAGCAGGACAGGCCCTTCGACGTTGCTCAGGGCGGGCGTTGCTCGGTTCGACCCGTTCGGCAGTCTCAGGGCAGGCAGGCTCACCGCAGGCAGGGCAGGCGGGGTGAACGGGCGGGGCGCGTTGCGATCCGAGCAGGCGAAGAGCGCGTGGACGGCGTTAGGTCGACTCGGTGTGGGCGAGGAGGCGGGTGACGCCTTCGGCTTCGTGTGCGCCGGCGGCTACCGGGTCAGCTTGAGGAACTCGTCCACGCTCAGCCCGCTCGAACGAATCAGACTACGCAACGTCCCGCGCGCCACCTCCCGATGATCGGGCACCGACAGCGTGGCCATGTGGCCCTCCTTGACCAGGATCATGTGACTGCCGCGTTGCCGCGCCATCTCCCAGCCCGCCCGGCCAAAGGCACGAACCACTTCCCGGCCGCTGAGGACGGGCAGCGTGGCCATCAGACCGTGACCTCGACCTGCTGCGTCTCCACTGTCAACGGCAACCCGCGTTCGGCCCGAACTTCCAAACACAAGGTGATCGCTTCGCGGATGTTGGCCAGCGCTTCCTCACGGGTCTTGCCCTGGCTGACGCAACCGGGAATGGAAGGACACTCGGCCACCCAAACGCCGTCCTCATCCCGATCCAATGTGGTCACGAATTTCATATAGACCAGTTTACTCTTTCGAACGGTCCTTGCAAGCCCTCGGTTATGATTGGGGAGCGGCCAGTCCCGGAGAGAATTCGGGGCAGGCGGGGAGGAATCGGCCACGACGACGCGTGGCCCTCCAATAGGGCGGAGACGGCGGCAAGCGGGCCGCTTGCCCTACAAGTGGGGACAGCAGGGGCGCGGGGCGAAAAATAGGGCTTGTGAGCGGGGCGGGTTTCCCCTACAGTCGCGCCTCACTCAAAAAATAAGGCTTGTCGATGGAAACAATTTCGCCTACAGTCAAAATTCCTTTACGGATGAAGAGCAAATATCTTGAGCCGGCGCAGCAGCGCATTCCCAGCCCCGAGTTGCTAGTCAACGTGGTGTCGAGGCGCGTGCGCCAGCTTGCCCAAGGGCATCGCCCTCTGACGCAGACCGATGCGCGGATGGATTTCTCCGAAATCGCGCTGAAAGAGATCAGCGAAGGCAAGCTCACGTTCGAGGTCCTCGGCGAAGGCGAGATCGTGCCCGAGACGCCCGTCATCCCCCCGACCGAGTAACGCCCGCCTGTTTTTTTTGAGTTGGGATTGGGTCGGCGCGGCCAATATACTGGCCATCGATGGTCCCAACCATTAACAACCACAAAGCGCGCCGCGATTATCTCATCACGGAGACGGTCGAGGCGGGCATCGAATTGAAGGGCACGGAGGTCAAGTCCCTCCGCAACGCCCGGGCGTCCATCGACGAGGCGTTCGCGCGCGTCGAGCGCGGCCAGTGCTGGCTGTACAACGCGCACATCAATCCGTACGAATTCGGCAACCGCTACAATGTCGATCCGTTGCGTCCCCGCCGTCTGCTCCTGCACCGCAAGGAAATCGATCGTCTCGCCGGCCAACTCATCGTCAAGGGCACGGCGTTGGTCCCGCTAAAGATTTATTTCACCAAGAGCTTCGCCAAAGTCCTGCTCGGCCTCGGCAAGGGCAAGACCCAGATTGACCGGCGCGAGACGTTGAAGCGGAAGACCGCCGAGCGGGAAGTCGATCGGGCGCTACGCGACCGGACGAAACAGAGAAGTTGACCGACTACGGTCAGTGTCCCATCCCAGAGGTAGCTTTACGGTTTTCCGGCCCCCTCACCTTGCTCCTCTCCCCCGGAGGGGAGAGGAAATCCCCAAGACACACTTTACAATGGCAACGCGGCGCGGTCGGGAGACCGGCGCCGAACAAGAGCGCAGGTCAGCGGTCGAACCCGGCCTCAGTGCAGCCGGAGGAGTTCCTTCTGGCCCTTGATATCGAGGGTCACGCGGTCGGTCTCGATTTTTTCGACGATGGCGCCATCGACGTAATACCCTTCGTAGGTGACGCGCCCATTGATCACGGCCACAGGTTTGCCGTCGGGGTCCTTCATGATGCCGCTGATTTTGTATTTCGATTCATCGGCGAACGGCAGCGTGGACGGCGGAACAGCGGGCGTCGTCGTGGAATCGCCCGCCGGTTGCGTGACCGATGGCGCCGTTGTTGGCGCGACGGGAACCGGAGCCGCCGATGCCGCCGATACCGGGGCAACCTGTTTCGTTTGGCGAAGCACGGACGACGCGTTGCTCACGAGAAATACGATGGCGATGATGGCCACAATCGCGACGCAACCGATCAGGGCGGGCAGGAGATAGTGGTTCGTCTCCCGCGAACGTTCCGGCACCGGCGGTTGCGGGAGTGGGTGTGCTCCGCGAATTGGCGAGCCCAACGGGGTCGCCGCGACAGGCGCGTGAACGACGGGGGTATGAGTCTGAGTCGGCGGTGATGGCGCGGGTTGGCGAGGCGCAGCCGGGGCGCTCGGCGCGGCGCCGGCTTTAAGCTGCTTTTCGCGCTCGGCTTTGCGCAGGGCCTCGTGGACCAGGCTCATCCGGCGACGACCTCCGACGTTTGTTCCGTGGCGCTCGCGGGGAGCCGGCACTCGGTGTCCTCGATGGCGCGGCGGATGTTTGTGGCGTCGATGACGAAGGTTTCCGCGATGTAGCCGGACAACAGCGCCTTGTCACAGAGCACGTTGATCAGGCGGGGGATGCCGCGCGAGTAGGAGTAAATGAAGGTCAACGCTTCCGGCGCCCACTGGATGCGTCCATCGCCGCCGGCGATCTGCAGCCGGTGGTCGATGTATTCGCCAACTTCCTCGGGCGCAAGCGAGGCAACGTGGTAGCGCAACGAGATGCGCTGCTTGAGCTGGCGCAGACTGTCGCGGTCGAGGATCTCCGCCAATTCGGGCTGCCCGACGAGAACGATCTGGAGGAGCTTCTCCTTCTCGGTTTCGAGGTTGGAGAGCAACCGGATTTGCTCGAGGACGCTGGGTTTGAGGTTCTGGGCCTCGTCGATGATCAACGCGACGTTGTGGTTCGCGGCCAGTTCGCGCAGCAGGAACGCATTGATCGCGTCGTACAAATCCTTCTTGGTGGTCTTGGCCGGCTGGAGGCGGAACTCGTCGGTGATGGCCCGCAACACCTGGGAGTCCGACAGGGTCGGATTGAGGATCAGCGCGGTCTTCGTTTTGGCATCGAGGGAGTTCAACAGGGCGCGGCAGAGGGTGGTTTTACCCGCGCCGACCTCGCCGGTGATGGCGATGAACCCCTTTCGTTCGCTGATGCCGTACAGCAAGACGTCGAGAGCGACGCGATGATGGCGGCTCAGAAAGAGGAACTGCGGATCCGGCGTCATATTGAACGGGTATTCGCGCAGTCCGTAAAATTCTTTATACATGACCCGAACTCCAAGTGGCGCGCATGGTACCACCGTCCACCTGCTTCTGACAAGCAGTCTGAGGCATATGTTCCCCAGGAAGATTGAGCCCCATTGGTAACCATGGCATTTGCCCTGCTTCTGGGGAGTCCATGCCTGCATTAGACAAATTCTTCCATGCCATGGTGGCCCAAGGGGCTTCGGATTTCCACTTATCCAGCGGTAACTGCCCGACCTTCCGCATTGCGGGGACGATTACACCCGTCGGCAAGGAAATTCTCACGAGTGACGCTGTGGAAAAGCTCATTTCTGAGATCATCCCCGAGCGGAACCGGCTGGAATGGGAGCAAACCCACGACACGGACTTTGCCTACGAACTCGACGACGCGGGGCGATACCGCTGCAACGTCTTTTCCGACAGCCAGGGCATGGGAGCGGTCTTTCGGTTCATTCCGACCAAGATCCTCGGCTTCAAAGAGTTGGGGTTGCCCGACTCGGTCAAGAAGCTGTGTTTCCTCCAGAAGGGGCTGGTACTGGTTACCGGCCCGACGGGCAGCGGCAAATCCACCACACTGGCGGCCATCATTGATTTCATCAACGAACATCGCTCGGGCCACGTCATCACGATCGAAGATCCCATCGAGTTCGTGTACACCAACAAGAAGTGTATTATCAATCAGCGCGAGGTCTACTCGCACACCGATAGCTTCAAACGCGCGTTGCGGGCGGCGTTGCGCGAAGACCCCGACATCGTCCTCGTCGGTGAGATGCGCGACGTGGAAACCGTGCGCATCGCGCTGGAGACGGCGGAGACCGGGCACCTGGTTTTTGGAACGTTGCACACGAACAGCGCGACTTCGACGGTGGACCGTCTGATCAATCAATTTCCGGCCGACGAACAGTCGCAGGTTCGCTGCGGTCTCGCGGAGAGCCTGAAGGGGGTTGTCTCCCAGGCCTTGTGCAAGAGGAAGGACGGCAAGGGTCGCGTTGCCGCGCTGGAGATCCTGATGGGCAGCTACGCCCTCAGCGCCAATATCCGCGAAGGCAAGCTGCAGCAGATCCCCAATTCCATCCAAATGGGCCGTAAAGAAGGCATGTGTTCGCTGAACGATTCGCTGCTGGATTTGCTGGCAAAGGACATCATCGAACCCGGCGAGGCCTACCAAAAAGCCTCCGCCAAGGAAGAGATTTTGAAGCGCATGGGCGGTCTGCCGACCTGCCGTTCGCCCCGGGGCGCGCCATGGACGGAAGACGAATTGCTCGCCGCCGCCGAACATCCGGGGGCCTCCGGCCCTGCCGATGGAAACGGAAGCGGAGCGAATCGGTTGCCCGAACCACCAGCCATTCGTCATGGCGGGATTCACGAATTCGAATCCGAGCCGGTCGTTTCGCGGTAGTCGCGGAGACCGTCTCGACGGCGGTTCCTCAGCGCAGGAACAACCACGACACGAGCGCGAACAACGGCAAGAGGATCGGCACGGCGTATTTCAGGACGTACCCGAAGAAACTCGGGCATTTTACCCCGCTGGATTCCGCGATGCTTTTGACCATGAAGTTCGGGCCGTTGCCGATGTAGGTGCCCGCCCCGAAAAATACCGCTCCCAGCGACACCGCAACCACGTAGCGCCACGCGTTTGGGTCGAGCTTGTGGAGGCCCAGATCGACCAATTGCTGCGGCGTGTACTGGTTGATAATGTCCGGATGCAACAGCGCCTGCATATGGATCGGGTTTTCCAATGACAGGTGCTGCAATCCAAACGCGGCGGTCAGGAAACTCAGATAGGTCGGCGCGTTGTCCAACACGCTGGACAAGCCGCCGGTTCCCCAGAAGAATTGCCTGACGGTCGTGATGCCGATGTGGCCGGCATGTTTTTCCAGCAGGTCCAGCGCGGGCACCATCGTCGCGAAGATGCCCGCAAAGAGAAACCCGACCTCGCGCATCGGGGCAAAATCGAATTCGTTTCTCTTCAATATGTCCTGGTTGGCCAGCTTGTGGGCCAGACACGCGGTGGCGATCATCAACAGGGCGACCATCGCGGTGACGAGACTCTCGCTGGCCTTGGCCGGGCTCCAGCCCATCGCATTTCCCAGCGAGACCACCGCCGACGAATGCTCCAATCCCTCGAGCCATTCCGCCTTTTGCACGAGCACCAACCCGAGGATGACGAACAACCAGATGAAATTGCGCGAACCCTCAAATTCGATGCGATTGCCGTCAACCGCCCCGGCGTCAGCATCAGCCTTGTGTTTGCGAAAGTTCGCCGTGTCGATAAAGAAGAACAGCGCCAGAAGCGCGCCGCTGCACATCAGCCATGGGAGCAACACCTCCGGCAACTTCAGCAACCAGAAGAACGGGACGCCCTTCAAGTAGCCGAGGAACAACGGCGGATCGCCGATGGGCGTCAACGCGCCGCCGATGTTGCTGACAAGGAAGATGAAGAACACGACGTGATACGGGGCGACGCGGCGCTGGTTGATCCGCAGGAACGGACGAATCAGCACCATCGAGGCGCCGGTCGTGCCGATGAGGTTTGCCAGGACCGCGCCGACGGCAAGCAGGAGGGTGTTGAGGGCCGGCGTCGAGCGGCCGGTTATCTGGATGTGGATTCCGCCGGCGATGACGAACAGCGAGCCGATCAACGCCATAAACCCGGCGTACTCGATCATACTGGTCAATATCCGCAGCGCGTTATGCAGGACCACGACGTAGTAAAACGCGGTCACCAACCCCAACCCGATCGCCACCTTCGGGTAATGCTTCTCCCAATGATGCTTGTGGATGAAAGGCATCAGGGCGATGCAGAGCAGCAACACGACGAATGGGATTACCATCAAGGGATGAGGCTCGGGCAACGGCACACTTGATTCCGCGGCGAAAGCCGGGACCGTACCGAGGCTGGACACGACCAGCAAACAGACAAGAATGTTCTTCATCGCGCGCACCAAGCGTCACCCTATTGGGACACGACTGTACCGGATGGGCCCGCAAAGGCAAAGACGTTTACAGCGGTGCCAACCCGAGTTCGTCGATCGGGATTTTCCCGTTCCACATTCGCACGTCGAAGGAATGCGGCTCGGCTGCGGGCCGGCTGAGCACGCGGCCGCCAGCGTTTTCGAGGATGAGCTGGCCCGCGGCGATGTCCCAAAGCCGGATGCTGTACTCGATGTAGGCATCGAACCGCCCGGATGCCACGTACACCGTGTCCAGCGCCGCGGAACCGGTCAGTCGCAGCTTGCGCACCTGGTAAATTATTCGGCTGAAATCCTCGACGCTGCGGTTCATCGCGTCGAGTGTTTTGAAGAAGCCGATTGTCACGATCGCTTCCGAGAGTTGGGTGCGGTTGCTGACGTGGATGGGCCGGCCTTGCAACATCGACGCCTCGCCCTTCTCGGTTACGAACAGTTCATCCAGTTCGGGATTGAGAACCACGCCCAGGACTGTTTCCCATTGGTCGGGGCCGCGCCGTTCCTGGGCCGCAATGGACACCGCATAATGCGGGATGCCGTAAAAATAATTCACCGTCCCATCGAGCGGGTCGACGACCCAGCGGACGTCGGATTGGGGGTCACCCGCCGAGGATTCCTCGCCGAGGATGCAGTGGTCGGGATAATCCGCCAGAATGATCCGGGCAATGAGCTGCTGCGACAGCACGTCGATTTCGAGTTTGATATCGTGGTGCGTGGCCTGGTTGACGTTCAGCGTCGACCCGAAATTCTTTCTCAGGAGCTTCGCGGCTTCGCTGGCCGCTTCGATGGCGGTTTCCAACATGGTGAGCGGAGTGTACGGCAAGCGCGGCATCGTGGGCAAGTATTGCGCTGGTCGGCGCTCAACTTCACGGCATCCAGCCGTGTTCCTGGAGGAAGGCGCGGAGTTTTTTGACGTGTTCCCACATGACGGCTTTCTTGGTCGGGTCGCGGAGGAGGAAGGCGGGATGGTAGAGGACCATGAAATGGAGGTCGGGATAATCCGGCGCGGTGAAGAGTTTGCCGGCCTCCTTTTCCATCGAGAATTCGTCGCCGCGATCTTTCACGAGGTATTTTAACGCGACCGCGCCGAGCAGGAGGACCACTTTCGGTCGCATCAACTCGATCTGGCGGCGCAGGTATGGGAAGCAGGCCTCGACTTCCTGCGAACTGGGCGCGCGATCAATCTCGGCTTTGCATTTGACGACGTTGACGATGAGCAGGTCGCGATTGGTATCAAGCCCGATGCTGGCCATGATCTTGTCGAGCAACTCACCCGAGCGCCCGACGAATGCCTGTCCCTTGACGTCCTCGTTGTCGCCGGGGCGTTCGCTGACGATGAGGAGTTTCGAGTCGGGATTGCCGCGGTCGATGACGATGTGGTTGCGGGCTTTGCCGCGCGGACATTTCTGGCAGTTGTAGGCATTCAGGCGGCTGCGGAGTTCGACGTAGCTCGTAGCCGCCAGCACGTCGTTGTACGCGGAGTCGAACAGATCAAATTCGACGGGCACGGAGTGTCTTGTAGCACAAACGTCAACGCACGCAAAGTTGCAAAGATCGCAACGGAATTGCACGGCAGCGCCGGGCCGACGGACTCCAAGGCCTAGGTTTTTGCGAAATTCTTCACCACGGCACCCAGCCGCGCGATGCCTGTCTCAATCTTATCCGGCGTGGCGTTTGAGAAATTCAGACGCATCGTGTTCCTGCCTTTGCCGTTCAGATGAAACTCTTCTCCGGGCACGAAGGCGACTTTCTGCTGCAAGGCGTGAGGCAGAATGGCACCGGCGTCCATACACTCCGGCAGGGTCACCATTAGAAACATCCCACCATCGGGCCGTGTCCAGGTGACGTCTTCGGGAAAGTGCCTCGCGAGCGCGGCTAGCATGAGATCCCGGCGCTCGCCATAGTTTTGACGCAGCACCGGCAAGAACTGCTCCAGGAACCCGCGGCCGACCAGTTCGAGTGCCACGTACTGGCTTAGCGTGCTCGTGTGCAAATCCGCCGCTTGTTTCGCTTGCACCAGTTTTTCGATGACCTCCGGCGCGGCGATCACCCAGCCCACGCGCAGGCCGGGCATCAACACCTTCGAGAACGTGCCGGTATAGATGACCAATCTTTCAAATCCGGATGCCGACCCTCTCGCGCCGGCCAACGCGAGCAGGTGCGGCAGGGCATTTCCATCATAACGCAGGTCGCCGTAAGGATTGTCCTCGACCAGTGGAATACCATACTCCTGCGCCAGCGCGACCAACCGTTCCCTCCTTGCCTGCGTCAAGGTTGTGCCCTGCGGGTTCTGAAAATTAGGAACCAAATAGATCAACTTGGGATGCTGTTTGAGAAGCGGTTCCAGTTTGTCCACTTGCATGCCGTCTTTGTCCGATGGCACGGGCAGAAACTCGACACCCAAAGGCCGCCAAGCCGACAACAAAGCCAAATAGGTCGGATTCTCGACAATCACGCGGTCGCCTTCGTCGAGAAGCACGCGGCCAACCAAGTCGAGAGCCTGCTGTCCTCCACTCGTGATGAACACGTGCTCGCGTTGCACATGGAATTGTGAACGCGAGAATTGGCGGGCGATCCAATCGCGCAACCCGTGGATCCCCTCCGTCTCAGCATATTGGAGAGCTTGTCGGCCGGTGCGGTCAAGCACGGCATTCACTGCTTCTTTGACGCGGTTGACGGGAAACAGCTCAGTGGCCGGCAAGCCGCCTGCAAACGAGATGACATCCGGTCGGGACGTCACCTGGAGCAGTTCGCGGACAGCGGTCCGCCGCATCTGTTGTGTCCGCCGGGCGAAGCGATGACTCCAATCAAGTTCCCTGGAAGCGGTTATCATTTCGCGAAGAGCATGCGGTGTTTCTCTCTCCTTGCCCAATACTTCTTTGTTCCCGCCGTTATGCCTTTTGGGCATAATGCAGCCCATGGAACTACGTCATCTGCGTTACTTCATCGGCGTGGCCAGCGAACTCAGTTTCACCCGGGCAGCGCAGAAGTTGCATGTGGCGCAACCGGCTTTGAGCCGCCAGATCCGACAACTCGAAGACGAACTGGGCATCAAGCTACTCGAACGTGACAGGCGCGGGGTGCAGCTCACCGAGGCGGGCAAAGCATTTCTGGCCGAAGCGCGTACGCTGCTGAAACAAACCGAACACGCCGTGCGCGTAGCGCAAAAGACGGGGCAGGCGGGCGGTAAGGAGTTGAACGTCGGTTACGTCTGGGGTCTCTTTCACTCGCTCGTGCCTCCCGTGCTGGCGCATTTTCGCCAATGCTCCCCGGAAACCGCGGTCCACCTTTTTGATCTGGCCCCGCTGGTGCAGGCTCAGGCCCTGATCGAGGGCCGACTCGACGCGGGTTTCATCGGGTTTGCCCACGAAGCCGGTCGGACCGGCCTGCACAAACGTAAAGTCGGCACCTGCACATTCGTGGCTGTGGTCCCGCAAGATCATCAGGCGGCGCGAAAACCCACCATTTCTCTGGCCAGTTTGTCCGACGATTTCTTTCTGGGCATCTCCGACCAGACGTATCCAGGCGCGTCGCGGCATGTGACCGAAGCCTGTAAACGAGCCGGGTTTCGCCCGAAGGTTCTGCAGATGGTCGAGCGCGGCTACACCATCCTGGGTCTGGTAGCAGGCAAATGCGGAGTCGCGCTCCTGCCGGAGTCGTTGAAGGCCCTGCCTCATTCTGGAATTGTCTTTCGTCCCCTGACCGAGCCACCAGTCGCCGATCTGTTTGTGTGTTGGCGCACGGGGCCCACACCATCGCCGTTGGCGAAATTCTTGACGGTACTCGAAGCTGTCTGACGCGCCTGGCATGGCGGGGCGGCGTTCCAGCACTGTCACCCTGAGCGCAGCGAAGGGTCGCAGTCTTCGGGGAAACCGCGAGAAGATCAGAGCTTCTTCGCTTTGCTCAGAATGACAAGCGGGGGTGGCTTCATTGGCCTGGCGACGGCAGGCGGAGCGCCTGCCCTACAACGTGGACGCAGGCTGAAACCCTGGTCGCCTCTGGCGCCGCCTTGGGCGGGTAAACCTGCGGCTACGATTTCGGCTCGGCGGGAGCCTCGCCCTCCAAGGGCTTGGGCGCGGCTTCCTCGACGGTTTGCTTGACCGACTCGGTGACCTCGGAGGCGGCGGCGATGGCGGCCTGGACTTCGGCCTTGATGTCGTCGGGTGCGGGTTGGCCGAGGGTCGGCTCGGCTTGCGACATGACGGGGGCGGTCTCGGAAACCGGCGCCATCGTTTGTTCTTTTTCCACCAACAGATCGTTGTGCAACTCTTCCTCGTGCCGGGGCAACCCGTAAGCGGCCTTGTCCGCCGCAGCCGCCGACGATTCGGGAGCGGAGGCGGAGCCGTCAATGCGTTCTTCCTGTTCCTCACGCTGCTTCTCGGTCTGTTTGCGCGCGGTCTCCTCGCGCGGGCTGAATTTCACGCTGACGACCTTCGATACCCCGTGCTCTTCCATGGTGATGCCGTAGAGCGCGTCGGCCATGCCGATGGTGCGTTTGTTGTGCGAGACGATGACGAACTGCGATTGCTCCACGAACCGTTGCATGATGCGGATGAACCGGTTGATGTTGGACTCGTCGAGCGGCGCGTCCAACTCGTCGAGCACGCAGAACGGCGACGGTTTGACCGCATAGATCGCGAACAACAGCGCGATGGCGGTCAATGCCCGTTCGCCGCCGCTGAGCAGGGTGATGCTCTGGAGTTGTTTGCCGGGCGGCTTGGCGACGATTTCGATGCCGCTTTCGAGCGGGTCCGTCTCGTCGAGCAGGATCAGGTTGGCTTTGCCGCCGCCAAACAGGTCGGTGTACATCATCTGGAAACTCTCGCGAATCTTCTCGAACGTCTCCTGGAACAATTGCTTTGTGGTGACGTTGATCTTCGTGATGACCTGCAGAAGCTGATCCTTGGCCCTGATCAGGTCCTCGTACTGCTGGGAGAGGAACTTGTAGCGCTCCTCCAATTCCTCGAATTCGTGGATCGCCTCGACGTTCACCGGCCCCATCGCGTCGAGCTTGGATTGCATCTCGGCGACCTGTTGCTCGATGGCGTCCCAATCGGCCGGCATCGGCACCTGTTCGGTGACGGCGGGCCCCTGGTCAGCGATGGTGATATTGATCGTGTCGCCGCGGACGTCGTCGACATTGACCTGATACTTTTGCCAGACGCGATCTTTGAGGTTCTGGGCTTCCATCCGCTTTTGCGCGAGCTGGATTTCGAGGCCCGACTTCTGCGACTGCGCGTCGTTGGCCTGTTTGCGGATGGCGCGCAGTTCCTCCTCGGCCTGCTCGATGCCGGTGGCGACTTCGCCACGCTGGTGCTGAAGTCCGGCGATTTGCTGCTGCGATTGCTCGCGGGCAACGGCGAGTCCCGCAACCGCGGTTTCCGACTCGGCGATTTCCGTACGGAATTGCTGGATCCGGGCGGTGTACGTGGTGATTTCGCTGGCACAGGTCTGCATGCGCTCGCGCAGGTCGCGGACGCGGGCCGCAATCGGTTCCCGCTGGCTCTCGATGGCGCGGCGTTTGTGCTCGATGCCGCCGACGCTGACGCGCAGTTCGGTCAACTGCTGGGTCATCTGCTCTTTGCGGGCGAGCAAATCGTCCAGCGCATGTTGCGCGGCGCTCACCTGCTGTTGCAATTCAGTCTGGCGGGTTTCCGATTCGCGCAAACTTTCCAAAATGGTCTCGCGGCGTTTTTTCTCCTCGGCGTCCTGTTGCTCGATGGACTGCAATTCGAACACAACCGTGTGAACCTTGCTTTCGAGGTCGCGGCCTTCGGTCGCCAGCGCGTTGAGTTCGCCCTCTTTCGAGGCGAGCGTGACTTCCTTGGCGTGCAGATCGGCGCGGAGAGCCGAAAGCTCGGTTTCGAGCGCGGCCTTCTTCTGTTCCAATTCGGCCTTGGTCGATTCCTGACCGGAAACCTGGGCGGCGAGTTGAGCGACTTCCTGAGTGAGCGCGCTGATTTCGCCGATGCGGCTCTTCGAGACGGCACTGAGAATGCCGTGCTCGTCGACGAGTTCACCGCGCAGGGTAGCGACGGCCAGATGCGGGTGGTGCTGTCGCAGGGAGAGCGCGGCATCCAAGTCGCCGGCAATGACGACACCGTTCAGCAGCGAGCGGACGAGCGGCTCGAAGCGCGCGTCGCGAATCTGGACAACGGAAATGGCCGCCTTGGTGTCGGAGGGCCACGCTTCCGCGTGGCCGCTTGTTGAAATCGGCTCGGTCGCGACGGAGCGCGACCCTCCAATCGGTTCGGGGTAAGCGACTGCGGGATTCTGCAGTCCGCTTGCGAGCAACCGGCGGGCGGCGTTGAGGTCGTCGGCCAGGATCGTGTGGATGGCGTGATTCAAGGCCGCTTCGATGGCCGCGCCGTACTGCGAGTCGACTTCGAGAATCTGGCCGAGGGTCGAGCGGCCATCGGGCGTCGCGAAGAATTGCTGGAGCACTTCGAGGCGCGCGCGCTTGCTCGAAACGTCGGATGCGGCGATGTGATGTTGTTGTGTTGCCTCGGTAAGCGATGAAGATGTTTTTTGTAATTCGAATTGCTTGACGGTCAGGGTGTTCCGAAGTGCGTGAATGGCATTACGGAGTTCGGCCAAGCCGTCGTTGTATGTCGCCAACCGCTGGTCGAGGGCGCGGCGCTGGTCTTCGAGCTGCAAGCGTTCGGTCGAGAGCCGCCCGGCGCGGACGACGTCGTATTTCTTCTTCTGGTCGAGCGCGGCGAGTTCGTTACGGCTGTGGGCAATCCCGCTCTCGAGATCGATGAGCGCGGACTTGGATTCGTTCGACGCGACGTTCTTTTGCGAGAGGTCGGCATCCAATTGTCTGCATGCCTCCTGCTGGGCGTGAAGCTTGGCCTGTTCGGTGGCGAGAAGGGAATCGATTTGCGCGAACTCGGCGTTGAGGGATGTCAGCAGTTCTTCCTGGACGCGGATTTTTTCCTCGGCACCGGCGGTCTCGCGGTGATGGTTCTCGATGAACTGTTCGAGTTCGACAATGCGCTCGGCATCGGTCGTCATGCGCTGCTGATGGCGGTCCGACTCGCTCTTGAGATCGTGATCGCGGGCGACGGCATCGTTGATGGCGCGCTCGATTTCGCTGAGCGACCGGCGGAGATCGGTGATCTGTTGTTCCTTCTCGGCGATTTGAGTAGAGAACGCGTCGGATTGGTGGACGAAGTTGGCGATCTGGGATTCCAGATCGGAGAGTTCCACATTCAGCAGGTCGTACTTGTGGCGGGCGAGGCGAGTATCGATGGCCTTGAGTTGGTCGAAGAGTTCCTTGTAGCGGCGGGCTTTGCCGGCCTGGCGCTGGAGCGAAATGATCTGGCGTTTGACTTCCTTGATGATGTCGGTGATGCGGACGAGGTTGGCTTCCGTGTACTCGAGTTTGCGGAGGGCCTCTTTTTTCTGGTGCTTGTACTTGTTAATGCCGGCGGCCTCCTCGAAGATCGTGCGGCGATCCTCGGGATGAGCGCTGAGAATCTGGTCGATCTGGCCCTGGGCCATGAGCGAGTAGCTCGACCGCCCGATGCCGGTGTCCATGAACAAGCTCTGGATGTCGCGGAGGCGGCAGGGGGTTTTGTTGATGAAGTATTCGCCGTTGCCGTCGCGGTGGACGCGGCGGGTGATGGTGATCTCGGTGAAATCGAGGTTCACGCCCGGCAGCGAGAGGGTTGAGGGATCGACATCGGCGAAGGTCATGCTGACCTCGGCGAGGTTGATGGCCCGGCGGCCGTCGGTGCCGTTGAAAATGACATCGGCCATCTCGCTGCCGCGCAAGGCTTTAGCGGATTGTTCGCCGAGCACCCAGCGGATCGCGTCGGAGATATTGGATTTGCCGCAGCCGTTCGGACCGACGATGGCGGTCACGCCCGGCAGAAATTCAAGCGTCGTCTTTTCAGCAAACGACTTGAAGCCGATGAGCTGAAGGCTCTTCAGATACATGATGAGGTCCCCACCCCTTTCTTTGGCGGGAAAGATAGCGGGGCGGTTTACGAAAGCAAGCAAAAAACAAGGACTTACGCGGGTGGATGTGAGGGGGAGATTAATGTTTTGCGAGCCATGATGCTATCAAGTACACCGCCGCCACCAGCACGGCCAAGATGCCGAAGCGCTCCCATTTCATGACGCGCGCCTCAAACCATGTGAAATGCCGGCCACCCGAGCGCATGTGCACGAATTTGAATTCGGCACATACTTTCTTTTCTGCGCCTACGCACTCTATATTTCGCCGCCGTCGTTGGTCGTTTCGCATCTCTTGTTCATTCCCTTTCGTCGCCCTTGGCGACTTGCGGCGAAATTGGCTCGACCCGTAGTCTGCCGCTAAAACAAAAAGGCCGGTCCACACTTCGTGTGTGAACGCGGCCAGTAAACTGCGTCTTGCTTTTCTTCTATTCCCTGTTACTCCGCTACGGAGCTACCGGAAAATTATGATGGGGGTGCAAGTACCTCAAGAGCCTGTTTGATCGCCGCAAAGATTCCGTCCTGTACATTCGCATTGCGGGTTCTTTCCTTCGGATCGTGCCCCCCTTTGCCAAGCTGGTGAAACTCGCGGTGTTTGCCTAACTTACCAAGCGCAGGGATGCGCTCAGGATGATTGTTGGTCGCCTCCATGATGGCGGACCGGCCTACTTCAAACCATGCGTCTGCCGTCTGCTTGGAAAAGGGCTTCAATGTCTCGCAATTTTTCACCCATAGCGGGATGTCGTCGGGGATAATATGCTTCTGGCCTTTGTACCAAGTTGCGTGGCTTCGGAAGGTCTCCCAGAGCCAGCGATTGGTGGTAATCGTGTTGACGACGTGATATGCGTAAGCTGTCGCTATAGACGCTTTGCCTGTCTTCGGGTCAATGCCCCACCGCGATTTTCGGTGACACGAAATGCCCGACTCGCTTCCAAGCTGTAGCGCCTCGCATAATTTTTCGATGTACCCCGGCCTTGTTCCCGGTCGCCGATGGCCTAAGCGGTGCGGATGCAAAGAAGCTAGGACGGGCCAGACTGCCGTCTTACTCGCGATGGATTGGACTAATTTGAGGTTCCTCCCGGTGAAGTCCTCAAGCCAATCGACATGCTCGATGAAAAGTTCTACCAGACATCGCAGCGCCCAGTCGTCTCCAGCCGTTGCAGCAGCCCGCAGCTGAAGAATCGCCCTATTCGCCTGCGCCTTGGCTTTCTCGGTGTCGGCGTAACTGGTTTCGACACGAGGCACCTCGTTGCTATGCCCAGAATGGGGAGGGAAAGGCTCGTAGGCGAAAACTGTGTCGGACCGTCCTTTGTTCCGCTGTTGGGATTGCGATTTGTGTTTCGTTTTCATGCGCTGTCTTACTCCCAGCGTTGAAGCGGTGGGCGGGCGGTGGGGTAAGCGCCGTCGCCCACTGCCGCTTATGTTTTCACCAAAAATCGTGCCGCCGCTAAAGCCAATGCAGCTAAGCCAAGTCGCGCATTGCATTCTCAAGCGTGTTAGTCGCTTCCGACATAACAGCCCATCCCATCTGAAGAAAGGTTTCCACCTTGCCACTACGTGCGCCATCGCTAGCATCCATGACTGAATTCAGCCCCGTGCTAATCGCTGCCCCAAGGAGAAAGCCTGCCACGCCGAATCCACCGCCCCAAAACCGTGGTGTCGTGGTGCGTGCGGATCGCCACACCGCTAGCGCGTCGCGATGCCCCGCTAGACCGTCTCGCAGGCGCTCAGCAAAGACCGGGTAGACATTAGCACGCATACTCACGAAATCATTTATGGGTGGGGAAGCTTGCGCAATGAGTGTGGCGTAGCTCTCGCACGTTAAGCCCACCTCTACGCCTGCCTGAAGTTGTCTCAGAGCGTCCAGTGCTCTGCCAGCTAGCGGGTCATGTGCTATGCCGGACTCTTGGCTCATGATAATTGCGTAACAAGCTGTGAGGTATCGAGAACGCCACGATTTGCTCTCCCAGTGGGTGTCTGCACTCCCAACAATCCCATAACACGCCGCCAAGTCAGAAGCGGAAATTGGTTGTGACGGTTGCCGCTTCTTGTCGTAAGGCTCCGTTAGTCGCTGGGCAACGAGTTCACGGCCGCAGTGCTTGCAGACAATCGCTTCCCACTTGATCGTTTCTGCGCAGAAAGGACACTGCTTCGTGTCGGGAGGGCTTTCCGATAATTGTGGAGGAGTGACGACTGCCCGTTTCTCCTCCCCCGGATTTCCGGGGATTGTTACCGAACCCCGACACTTCGGGCACGACATCAGCCTGCCGGCCTTGGTTACTTCAACGACAATTTGCTGCCCGCAAGATTCGCACGCGAAGGTGATGTCCATGCTGATGCCTCTCGCTCACGGAATCTACGCCTCCTGCGTGAGCGCGGGCAAGTTGTTTTGGGCGCGACCGCCTGCGTTAGTTCGACATCGGTGGCCACGACGAAGCGTGGCCCTCCATCGGGTCATTGAAGGAGCACAGACGACCGCCGCGTGAGGGCACGCGGCCTACAACATCTCTTCCGCGTGGGAGGGCCCTCAGGTCGCGAGGCGGGGCGTGACACCCAGGGAGAGCAGTGCGCGGACGAGGAGGTCCAGCGACACGGACGGGTCACCTTTTTCCATCATAGCGATACGTGGCTGGCTGGTTTTCAGCACGGCAGCGAGTTTTTGTTGCGTGAGCCGCCGGCGTCGTCGGGCCTCGCTGAGTTCGTGGGCGAGCGCCAACTTCATTTCGACGTAGCGTTCCTCGGCCGGCGTCAGGGCGAGAAAATCGGCCGCGCTGCCGACCCGCCAGCCCGCCTTCTCCAATTTCTTTCGTTTCTCACTTTTCATTTCATCGCTCTCCCGTGGCCGCATCATACGCGCGCAACCGTCGCCGGCAGATTTCGATCACCTGTTGTGGCGTGGCGCGCGTCTTCTTGGCGAACACATCGGCAATCACCACGGCATCCGCGTCCGACCGATACACAATGCGCCATTGCGCGCCCTTGTCCTTCACGCGCAACTCGTGGCAGCGCGGTCCGATGACGGACAAAGGCCGTGAGTGCGGCATGTCGAGTGTCTCGCCGCGCTGCAACCGTCGCAAGAGCCAGCCCGCTTCGATGCGCGCCGCGGCGGAAAACGGCGGCGTCTTGATCTCGCCGTACAGCCACACCAGCGGCCTGTCTTCTTGCATGGTGCAAGAGAGTGTATATCAGAATTGATATAAGTCAAGTTGCATTATCAGGACATTACGAGCGAGGCCAACACGGCGACGGAGCCACGCCTGAGGCGGGCAAGCGCTGTGGCTACAAGAAGGTTTCCCCGTCCGGCTTGACTTTTCCGCCTGTAAAACATAGTATTACAGCATGACCAAGACGATTACGAAGGTGGGGAATTCGCAGGGGATCATTTTCGACGCGGCGTTGATGGAGCTGGCGCGGTTGAAGGCGGGCGACGAGGTGAACGTGGAGGTGCACGAGGGCGGCACGATCACGTTGACGCCGATCCGGCCGCGTCCGTCGAAGGAGGACGCGTCACGGGTCGTCCAGGCGACGGTGAAAGATTACGCGCGGACGATGAAGAAGCTCGCATGAGCGGGACGACGGGGGACTGTTTCCATCTGACGGTGGCGATTGTTCGGGAGATTCACGCGGAAGTCATTACACGATTTGGCGGGTCGGATGGCGTGCGCGACATGGCGTTGCTGGAGTCGGCGGTGGCTGCGCCGCAGGCGGGGTACGGCGGGAAATCGCTGTACGCCGACCTGACCGAGATCGCCGCGGCGTATCTGTTCTATCTCGGCCGGAATCATCCGTTCGTGGATGGCAACAAGCGCGTCGCGCTTGGCGCGTGCATCGTGTTTCTGCGGCTGAATGGGGTCGAACCGAAACCGGATGGCCCGAAATGGGAGCAGTTGGCGCTCGCGGTAGCGACCGGGGAGATTGATCGCGAGGAGACGACGGCCCGGCTGCGCGAACTGGTGCCGGGATGATCATGAGCGGCTTGGTGACCGGCGAAAGGCGCCATCGAGTCTTTGTTGACATGTGTATCGTTCTACGATATACTCGTGGCGTTGTGAAGGGATTGGTTCTTTGATAACAAGGGGTGGGAGAACCCCTCACCTTAATCCTTTGCTCCGAACTACGGTTCGTAGGTTCGGAGCGTCTCGCAGACTCGGCTCCCCCCAAGGAGCGAGGAGACTCGGTGAGGGCGACCCTTCGACCGGGCTCAGGGCAGGCGAGTCGCCGCACTCCAAAGGAGGAGATGACCTTCGACAAGCTCAGGGTAAACAGGGCGGGCAGGGTGAAGAGGGCTTCAAAGGGTATTTTCGTAAAACGAACCCATTTCTGATCAAGCCGGCGTGGAAAATTCATTTTTGGAAAGCCAAAAACGAACCCAAATTGCCCCACGCAATAAAGGCCTTGCCAAGGGTCCCCAAAAGCCTGTGAATAACCCGTGAACAAGCCGGTTTTGATGCGGCTTCGCTTCTTGTTGCAGCCAGCCGCTCCGTGTTACGGTTGCGCGATGCAGATTCTGATAACAGGAGGCGCGGGATTCATCGGCTCGCACGTGGTCGATGGATTGCTGGCGCGCGGCCACACGGTCGTGGTCGTCGACGACTTCAACGACTTTTACGACCCGGCCCTGAAACGGCGGAACACAGCCGGGTTCGGCGAACGCGCCACCGTGGTGGACGCGGACACCTACGCGGACATTTCGAAGGCGAAACGGTTGCTCGGGTACGACCCGCAAGTGGGCATCCGGCGATTTGTGGATTGGTTCCGAGAACAACTATGAAAATCCAGTTACCCGAAGGGCCGTTCGACGCCTACATCTTCGACTGCGATGGCACGCTCGCGGACACGATGCCGTTGCACTACAAGGCGTGGCTGGCCGTGTTGAAGGAGCACGAGTGCGATTTTCCCGAAGCATTCTTCTACCAACTCGGCGGCGTGCCGACCGAGCGGATCGTCGAGATCCTCAACGAACGTCACGGGCGCCAGATGCCGGTGCGGGAAACGGCGGCCATCAAGGATAAGATGTTTATCCAGATGATTCCGCAAACGATGCCGATCGAGCCGGTGGTGGACCTCGTGCATGAATTGCACGGGGTGAAACCGCTGGCGGTCGCGTCGGGCGGCAAACGCGAGATCGTGAGAAAGACCCTCGAGGCGTTGGGAATCCTGGAGAAATTTCAGGCCATCGTCACCGTCGAGGATTATCCCCACGGCAAACCGGCACCAGACCCGTTCCTCGAAGCCGCGCGGCAACTCGGCGTCACCCCTGAGAAATGCCTGGTGTTCGAGGACACCACGGCGGGAATCGCCTCGGCCCGCGCCGCGAACATGCAATGGGTGCTTGTCCCGCCACCGGCCCGCAAACCGTGAACCACGAACAGATCACCCAGTTGCTGCAAGACCTGGTGCGAATACCCAGCGTCAGTCCGCTCGGCGACCCCGGCACGCGGGCATCGAACACAGGCGAGGCGCGCATCGCCGGGTATGTTGCCGATTTCCTTCGCAAACTGGCGCTCGACGTCGATCTTCACGAAGTCGAGCCGGGCCGGCCGAACGTCCTGGGAAAATTTTCCTCGCGCGGCGCGCGCCGGTCGGTTGCCCTCGTGCCGCACACCGATACCGTCAGCGTGGCGGGAATGACCATCGACCCGTTTGGCGGCGTGGTTCGCGATGGAAAACTTTATGGCCGCGGCGCATGCGACACAAAAGCCTCGCTGGCAGCGATGCTCGCGGCGGTGGCGAATGTGGTTCGTCAGAAAGAATTTCGCGAAGGGGACCTCGACATCTATTTCTGTGCGCTGATGGGGGAGGAGAGCGGCAGTCACGGCGCCCGCGCGCTGATGCAGCGGGGCTTTCGCGCCGATTTCGCCATTGCCGGCGAACCGACAAACTGCCGGGTCGTCCACACGCACAAGGGCGCGATCGCGTTCAAGATCATCACGCGCGGCAAAAGCGCCCACAGTTCCACCCCCGAGCGCGGTGAAAGCGCGATCGGAAAAATGGCGGGCGTTGTCGATTACCTGCTCGGCGAGTACACCGAGTCGCTCCGGCGAATCCATGACCCGATCCTCGGTTCACCCACGACCAATGTCGGCGTCATCCGTGGCGGTTCGCAATTGAACATCGTGCCGGACTACTGCGAGATCGAAGTCGACCGCCGCACAGTGCCCGGGGAGAACCACGAGGAAATCCTGCGTCAGTTGCGCGAACGCTTGTCCGTGGAAGTGGAGATGATCGGCGCCTGCGGCCCGTTGTACACCGACCCGCAGAATCTGTTCATCCGCGCGCTGGGCCAGAAGACGGTCGGCGCGCCGTGGTTTTGTGACGCAGCGTTTTTTGCGGCGGCCGGTATTCCCGCCGTCGCATTCGGCCCCGGCAACACGGCCCAAGCCCACACCGCTGACGAGTTCGTCGAGCTGGACGAAGTTTTCCGCGCCGCGCAAATCATCGAGAAGTTTCTGCTGGCTTGTTGCCGGACAGCCGAACCCGCGTGATCGGCACCATCTCCGCCATCAACGGTTCTGCAATTCGTGGTGCAGAATGCTGAGCGTGTAAATCGCCGCCGTCTCGGCGCGAAGCACGAGCGGGCCGAGCGACAGCGGCAGGCAGCCGGCGGATTTCGCCATGCCGAGTTCGGCGGGCGTGAAATCGCCTTCAGGACCGATGAGAATCAGCAGGGTCGGCGAGTTCAAACTTGAGAGCGACGGCGTGCTGGACAGGATCGACTTGAACGGCTTCGCGTCCGGTTGCAGTGAGGCGATGAGTTTGAGGTCATATTTCGGCAGCGCTCCCAGAAAATCACGCGCGTTCTGCGGCGATTGGATCTCCGGCAGCCAGTTGTTGCCGCATTGCTTGCAGGATTCGAGCGCGATCTCGCGCCAACGATCCATCTTCTTGGAATCCTCGTCGAGTTTCACAAGTGTGCGCTCCGAAGCCAGCGGCACGATGACCGCGACGCCCAGTTCCGTCGCCTTCTGCACGATGAGGTCCATGCTCTTTTTCGGGATCGCCTGGGCCAGCGTGATGCGAAAAGGAAGCGCTGGCGTGGTAGTCTGCGTCAACACCTTGAGACGGACCGTATCCTTCGCGATTTCCGCAATCGCGCACTGCGCCTCGTGCCCGCGTCCATCGAACACATTCAGCGTGTCGCCAACCTTGAGCCGCAGCACGTGCAACGCGTGGTGCGCTTCTTCCGCGCTGAGGGTTGGTTGCTGAAAGTTGGTGAGGAAGAATCGGTGCATGATTGGTCTCCGCTTCCCCTGGCGTTTCACTTCCCGCCAAAGAACCGCTTGGCCCTGTCGAGGAAGGATTTCAGTTGCGGATAGGAATCATCGTTGGCAAGCGCGGCGAACTCGTCGAGCTTTTCGCGCTGGGCGCGGGAGAGCCGCGTCGGTACCTCGACCATGACGTGGACGTGCTGGTCGCCGTGCCCGTGACCGTGGACGTTGGGCATGCCTTTGCCGCGCAACCGAAAGAGTGTGCCGCTTTGCGTGCCGGCGGGAATCTTCAACCGCGCCGCGCCCGTGAGCGTCGGCACCTCGATCTCGCCGCCCAACGCCGCCGTGGGAAAATTAATCGGCACCTCGCACAACAGATCATCGCCGTGCCGCGTGAAGATGTCATGTTCGTGCACGCGGACAACCACATACAGGTCCCCGGCGGGCCCGCCGCGCACACCCGCTTCGCCGTTGCCCGAGCTGCGCAGACGCGAACCGTCCTCAATGCCCGCAGGAATGCGCACCTTCAGTTTGGTGCGATGTTGCATCCGGCCTTCGCCGCCGCAGCGTTTGCAGGGATTGGTGACAATCTGCCCCGCGCCGTTGCATCGCGGGCAGGTGGACGCGACGGTGAAAAATCCGCGCGAATGGGCCACCTGTCCCTGGCCGTGGCACGTCGGGCATGTCTCGGCCTGCGATCCGTCGGCCGCTCCGCGCCCGTGGCATTCGGAACAGGTGTCGAGCTTGTTAAACGTAATCTCCTTCTCGATCCCGCGCGCCGCCTCTTCGAGTTCGATCTCCAAATCGTACCGCAAATCGTTGCCGCGCTGTGCGCCGCCCCGGGAACGGCGACCGCCCGCGCCGCCGCCGAAAGCCTGTTCCAGGAAATCATCGAGGATGCCGCCGCCGGCGCCGCCGAAAACCTCGCGGAAAATCTCAAACGGATCGTGGAACCCGCCACCCGGATACTGGCCGCCGCCCGCGCCGCTGCCCGGCCCGAAAGCGGCATGGCCAAACCGGTTGTAGGTGGCGCGCTTTTGTTCGTCGCTGAGGATTTCGTACGCTTCGCCGAGTTCCTTGAATTTTTCTTCCGCCTCTTTATCGCCGGGATTCTTGTCGGGATGGTACTTCAGTGCGAGCTTGCGATAGGCCCGCTTGAGTTCCTCCGCTGTAGCTTCGCGCCCGACGCCCAGCACCTCGTAGTAATCGCGCTTGGTCATTCGGAGATCTCGGGAGGCGTGTCGGTCTCCGCGGTCGAGTCGGCTGCGTCAGCCGGGCCTTTGCTGACGACCACGCGGGCGGGACGCAAGAGGCGTTCGGCAAGTTTGTACCCGCGTTGCAACTGCTCAACCACCTGGCCTTCGGCATGTTCGCCGGACTCGACGTGGCTGACCGCCTCGTGAAGATTGGGGTCGAATGGATGACCTGCGTTGGCGGTGACTTCCTGCAAGCCGAACTCCATGAGCGAACGCCGGAACTGGCTGTACACCTGCGTGATGCCATCCAGCAGCGAAGCATTGTCCACGCCGTGCTTTTGCGCGGCGTCGATGGCGCGTTCGAGATTGTCGAGCACCGGCAACAGCGCGGCCACGACGCGTTCGGACGTGAACCGGGCAAGTTCCTCTTTCTCGCGTGCGATGCGTTTCCGATAATTATCCAACTCCGCGGCGGCCCGCAGGAATTTGTCCCAATTCTCGTCGGCCTTCGCCGCCCTGGCCTTCAACTCCTCCAATTCCTCCACAGAAATGGAGTCGACCACGGCTGGTTCGGCCTTCGCCACGTCCTCACCCGCGGCAGCAGTGGCAGGCTCGGTCGGCGCAGGCTTTGCATGTTTGTTCTTGGCGGTCATAAGAAACTTGCGCATTACAATGGGGTAGAGTTACGTCTTTTTCAAGTATTTGACCATCCGCCGGGCATCGCCGGCCTGGTCGTTGGCGTTGTACAGTGCCGACTTCACTGGGGATTGGACGTCTTCGACTCCGCGGCATGATAGCCGGTGCAAATCACCAGATAAACCTGACGTGTCAACCCGTGATATCGCGGAACCTCAAGCCGTTGGGGTTCTCCAACGTTCTCGAAATGCTGGCGAAGCTCCGACATCAAGTCCACGCTCGGTTTGGGGACGACAGCAATCGCTGGCCGACCCGCGAATTTCGCCAGGTCCGTCCAGTACCGGTAGCCCAGTCCCTGTCCGCCCGTGGCGAACATGTTGACGCACTCGTTCGGCGCGCGCAAATAAAACCCAAGTTCGGCGGCGATGTTGTACTTGTCCATCCCCAGCAGGAACGGCTCCTGTTTGGTTTCGCTCCGCACCTGGCCGCGCGCCGCGTCCACTTTTTCCGCGACCGCCTGCCAACCACCCGCATGAGCGTACGCGAAAACCTTCGGAACCCCCCACGCGAAGCTCATATGCCCAAACACAATGGCCAGACCGCACAGCGCGACCGTCGCCCATGCGCCCCATCGCCACCGTTTCACCCGCGCCGGCTCGCCGCTTTCGAGCCCATCGAGCGCCATCGCCGACGCGCCCAGTGACAACGACAGGAACGCGGGCGCCGTCCAATTCACATGGATCTGCGTCTTGAAACTGGCGGCGGCAAAGAGAAAGAACAGCGGCAGCGAGAACGACGCGACGAAGTTCCATCCGTCGTCCCGCTCCAACCACCCGCGCCGGACCCCGCGCGCGGCGGCACAGGCAAACAACGCGAACAGCGGCGGCGTGAGCACGCCGAGTTGGACAAGCCAGAAGAGCAGGACGTCGCGCATCGTGCTCTTTGCCGCTCCCGCCGTCCGCGAGGATTGAAACAGGAACGACGCCCATTCATGGTGCGAATTCCAGATGATCACCGGGCTGAACACCGCCAGCGCGATGGGCAGCGCCAGCCACGGTTCGGCGCGGCGGAACCAGTGACGGTGGTTCGGCGAAAGCATCAGGAACCACAACAGCGACGGCGCCAGCAGCAGCGCGTAATACTTCGAGAGCAGCGCGCCGCCGAACGCGACCCCCGCCACCAGCCAATACTCGCCGCGACCCGTATGCAGCGCCTTGGAAATCACGTACAGCGTCGCCAGCCAGAAGAACAGCAACGGCGCATCCGGCGTCACGATCAACCCCGTGCCGATATACACCGGCAGCAGCGTGAACATCAATGTCGCCATCAGCGCCACCCGTTTCCCAAACCACATCCGCCCCGTCAGGAACAGCAGCCCGGCCGTTGCCGCCCACAGCACAAACGTCATGAGGCGGACGCCCATGGCCGTGTCGCCCAGTAGCGCCGTCCCTAGGGTCACGCACCACGCCACCATCGGCGGATGATCGAAGTAGCCGAGCGCGGGATGTTTCGCGTACGTCCAGTAGTACGCCTCCTCGGGAATGAGTTCGATGACGCCGCACAGCAGCAATCGCAGCAGGGTCAGCCCCGCCACCATCGCCACGACCGCAACGCACAATCCGTTGCCCGTCTTTCGCGACGCCGCAGCATTGGTTTCAAGTTCTTCGGGCATGATCACGCGAACGTCAGCACGCCGCATACTGTCACGGTCGGTTTGACCGCGTCGAGTCGGAATCTCACTCGAATCACCCCCCAAAAACCATCGAATTTCGCCCCGACTTATGGGTCCGGACCCCCAGAATTTGGGTTTGTTTTTGGCTTTGTTTTGGTAATTTTTCCACGCCGGCTTGATCAGAAATGGGTTCGTTTTACGAAAAAGGCTTTTTCGGCCGGGCCCCTGTCCGCCATAACCTTGGCGGAGGCGGATACCCCGCCTGGCCTGAGCTTTACCCGCCGCAGGCGTGGTTTACCCGCCTCTGGCGGGGCGTCAAAGGGCGATGGCCCAGCCCCAAGGCGGACCCGATTTCTCCCAAAACGAACCCAACCATAAAACCGAATTTCCATTTCTATAACTCTCTATCGTCCAATCACATCTACATGTAATTTCGAGCTTATTTCGGTGGGTTCGTTTCGCAAAAACACCCTTTTTCACGAAGCCATCTTCCCAAGCGACGGTCTACGACCGCCGCAGTCTCCTCGCCCCGTGGGGGGAATCGAGTCGGACGAGAAGCCGCCGGTCGTGCCGAGGCGGCAAAGGATCAAGGTGAGGGGCTCCCCTGCCGCCACCCGACCTCCGAGACCTCTGTGTCTCTGTGGTTCAACCCCCGTCGCCCCTATTTCAAAGAGCATCTTTCCCAACGCCATCAACCATATCGAAATACCGATACACAAGTCAAACCGAAAATTCGATAAAATAGCCGCGCCTCCTTAAGCGATGGAGGGCCACGCTCCGTCGTGGCCGCCACCCCCATCTACGGCAGCGAAATGTTGATGCGGTAGAACTCCTGCGGCGGAATCGGATTCGTATCGGTGATCGTGACCTGATTGCCATTCGTCAACGGGCCCGTATACGCCGTGAGCGGCAGCCAGACACCGCTCACCAAATCCGTGCTGAATTGCGGCGCGTAGGTGCGGCCCAAGGCAAGCGGGGTGAAGAATAGGTTATTCAGTAAGGGCTGGTTCGTGGCGGCGATGCCAAGCACAAAGACCGAAGCCGGGTTGGTCGGGTCGAGACCGGCGATGTACTTGAAGAAGTTGTTCTGCCCGGTACCGTCAGCGTCGCAGGTGGCGCAGGACTGACTGTTGGTCGTGTTGCTGGGGACGCTCGGGAAGTACTGCGCTCGCCAGGAATCGGCAATGCCGTCGCCAACGCTGTCTTGAATCACGATGTTGGTGATGACGTTATAGATGTCAACCCTGTAGAACTTCTGCCGGCCAGTCGCGTTCATATCCGTCACCGTCACTTGGGTACCGTCTATTAAGGGTGCCGAAACAGCTTGCGGACTCCACACGCCGCCTACGAGATTGGTGGTCGATTCCACTACGTAGGTGCGTCCGTCGGCGGCCGGTCCATAGATCAAATTCTTCTGCGTCGGCTGATTGGGCACGTTCTGGATTTGCAGCACGAACACTGAGGCCGGATTGGTCGGGTCAAGCCCCGCAATGTATTTGAACATATTGTTCTGTCCAGTGCCATCGGCATCACAGGTGGCGCAAGAGACGCTGTTGGTGTTGGTGCCGCCCCCGCCGAAATACTGCGCCCGCCATGCATCAGGAATCCCGTCACCAACGGTGTCCGGAGGCGGAACCACAAAAAACGATTGGCTGACGGAAAGCGCTGCCGCGTACACGCCGTTTCCCGGCTGTGACGCAGTCACCGTGACCGTCCCCCCGCCAGTCAGGATCACAATGTTCCCGCTCAAGCTTGCCGGGCCTGAGACAAGGGTGAAAGTAACCGGCAAACCCGAACTCGCGGTGGCCGCCAGCGGGAATGGCGCATCACCGGCAGTCTGCTGGCTCAACGGGCCGAAGGTAATGAACTGCGGAATCGTTGCCACGTCGAAACTTTGCTGAACCGTCGGTGCTGGGTTGTAGTTCGAGTCGCCCGGTTGCCACGCCACCACCGTTACTGTGCCGCCCCCAAGCAGAGTGACCACGTTGTTGCTGCTGACCGCAGGGCCAGAAATGACATTAAAATACACTGGCAAACCGGAACTCGCAGTGGCCGTAATAGCAAAAGGGGCGTCGCCCGCCGAATGTTCGGGTATGGAGGGAAAGACGATTGATTGATTGATTTTGTTTGTCAAAGACAGGGTTGCGCGAATTGTGTTATTCAGGCTGTCCGCCACAAACAAGTCGCCAGAAGAATCAACCGCGACGCCGCCAGGATTATCAAAGCGGACCACCATACCCACGCCGTCTACGCTGCCCGTACTTCCCGATTGCCCCGCCAAAGTTGTCACAACACCCCCTTGAGTCACTTTTCGAATAGCATTATTCCCTGTGTCCGCGACGTAGATGTTGCCGTTCGCGTCCACAGCCACCCCACTGAGGTTTTGAAAACGAGCGGCGTTTCCCGTCCCATCCGCAGCGCCTGCGCTCTCTGGGAAACCCGCCAAGGTAGTTACCACACCGGCCGGAGTGACCTTACGCACAGTTTGATTCACTTGATCTGCAACGTACACATTCCCCGAGGCGTCGACTGCAACGGCTGTAGGATCATGAAAGCGTGCCGCGCTGCCGGTTCCGTCCGTACTGCCATAGCTCCGGGCAAGCCCCGCCAGCGTGCTGACCACACCTGACGGAGTGATCTTGCGGATGGTTTCATTTACTGAGTCAGCCACATAAACATTCCCATTCGTGTCCACGGCAACGTCAGACGGAAAGTAGAATCTCGCTGCACTACCAGCACCATCGGCGCTACCGTTGTTCCCAGCCAGTCCTGCCAACGTGCTTACCACTCCGTCAGGTGTGATTTTGCGAACTGTCGAATTGTTCCAGTCCGCCACGTACAGGTAGCCTGCGCTATCCACTGCAATTCCGTTAGGATAGTTGAATGTTGCGGAGCTGCCCGGGCCGTCGGCGGAACCGGCGACTCCTGCCACACCAGCCACTGTGCTTACCACACCAGCCGCGCTGACTTTTCTGATCAGGTTGTTATTTTCATCGGCGACAAAAATATTTCCGTTGGTATCGACAGCGACGCTCCACGGGCGGTTGAAGCTGGCCGAGGTATTTGTGCCATCCGCGCTTCCTGAATTCCCTGCAGAACCCGCCAGAGTATAATACGTCCTTGGGTCAGTTCCGACGATGCTGCCATTCGTGTACGAAGCGGCAAAGGTGTAATTCGTAATCTGTCCAGCTGTTAGCGTCACCCAACCGCCGTACCCGATCCAATCGTTGGTGGCGTGAAGGAAAACCCAAACGGTCTCCGGATAATAGGTGTAGCTTGTCCCGCTGGCGCGGAAATCACTGTCGTTGAGTCCCCAAGTTACACCTGCGGTCGCAGCTTCGGGCGGCAGAATAGTGACTACGACGGTCCCCATATTTGTGTCACCGGAAGCGAAGCTGGCCCCCACGGTCTTGTTCCCGTTCATCGTAATCGTCGTTGGATTGGCCGTGCCGCTGACATCTCCGTTCCAGCTGACGAAGTGATAACCGCCATTCGCATATGCCGTCAATTGCACAGCCGCTCCTGCGCTGTAAATGCTCCCATTGCCGGTGCCGAACGGCTGGTTAACGATGTAGCCCATGTTGCCGCCCTGATTGAGCGTGAGCGTGTATGTACTGGGTGCAACGGCAGTGTATGTGTCTGCTTCTGTGGTCAGGTTGCCGCCAGAGATGGAAACGGAATGGGACGCAGGCGCGGTATAGCCCGCGACAGGTTTGAAGGAAACTGTGTGCAAGCCGGGTGTCAGGTAGCCGACCACCTGCCCGCTATTATTGTAGCCCGTGTTGTCCACTTCCCACTGCGCCCCAGCCGACACCGCCCCCGCAGGTTGCAACGTCACGCACAATGACCCGACCGAAGGCGGCGGTTGTGCGGTTACACTAAATGTGCCCAAATTGGACTGCTGGCTGCCATTGACGACCTGCACCGTCCAGTTCGCTGCGTTTGGGCCAACCGTAATGTTGTAGTCAAGCTCGTTGGCACTGATAAAGATCGGCACCCTTCCCGTAAATGGCGAGTCTACCCCGTCATTGAACGTCAACGTTGAAATGCTCGTGAACCCGGAGCCGATGATCCGAATGAGTTGTGTCTGCGGCAGCGGCAGACCGGGCAGAGCGGATGGAGAGACCACAGAGATGACAGGTGGTGGTGGGCCATACGGAACTGCTGTTTCCAAGTCCTCTGCGATCGAACCAAAAATAGGGAAGCCGTTGTCCACCGTGTTGTTGCCCAAAAGGATTTGGAGGTGGTCGCATGAACCATCAACCTGGCGCGTTACGACCGGCGCTCCGTAAAAGAGTGCGCTTTCAATCGGAACGACGCCATCACTATTACAGTAATGGTCTTGGCAGAGTACCCAATGTGCGTCGTTTAATTCCGAGTTTTGGCCCAGCGAGGTATCCAATACGGCTCCATACGCGACAATCTTGGAATAGAATAAACCTGGGGCGATGCCGGGAGCACAATAGTTGTCGATGCTCACACGGTCGTAGCAATCCCACTCCATGTTGAAGGCGAACCCAAGGTATAGGTGGTAGACAAACTCATTGAAGGATTCAGTAAGCAAATTCGGTGTGACCAGTTCATTAGCCAAAGCAGTCCCATGATGGGGGGTGGCCAAAGTGAGCAACATTGAAACTTTGTTTCCACCTTGCTGATGATCCGAGAAGTAATAGTATCCCATCATGGCGCGTGCTACCAGGCCTCCCATTGAATGCGCAAGAATGACGACGTTGTTTCCGTTGAATCCAGCTTTAGGATCGGAGGTGGGGGTGTTGTACCACTGCTGCAAGAAGTTGCCCAACGCATAACCAAGACCGGGGACATCTCCCGGATCCTCCGGTAGTTGCACGTCTGAATCGTGCGTGTGGTACTCGAAAACATACGGCTTGAAATTATTCCGCAGCTCGTATGAATTTTCGTAGTAAGTAAAAACGTTAGTCCAAATGCTGCTGTCCTCCAAGATACCGTGAATGAGGATTAGCGGCGTACGATTCCCAATCTCAGCGCTGTCCACTTGCGTTCCGTTGGGCCACTGCGCGGAATGAAAGGAAGGCGAGGCGCTGGCTTGCTGAGAAAGAAGGAATGCGAAGCAACTAAAGTAGAAACAAATCGCTGTCATAGTCGTTTTCATGCGCTTGTTTCCAGAATGTTTTCTTCCGTGTCCTTGGCCCGCGACAATTGTGAAAGGGGTGTGACTACACACGCTCCCTCACGGGCGCTGGCGTGCCCTCAAAAGAACGCTGTCGGCGGTCCTTAGTCTCGTCCTGCTGTGGGATGCTCTCCAATCTCGCCATTTCCTAGCCTAAGCGCAGACGTGGCGCTTGTGTGGGCCGTAGATAACAGGCCCGCAAACGGGGTGACGGGCGGATTCATAGGGTATCGGAATGCCGATTGCAAGGGAATTCCGGGCGACACGTTTAACGGCGTGTTGAAAAAGCGCCCGTTGGGGGCAGCGGGCCTACAATAGGCCGCATGAATCGAAGCGCCAGTGTAGCGTGCGCTGTCCTCAGCGCATCCGGGCGGGTACCTGCAAGGTTTCGGCTGGGGACAGCCGACGCTACACCAATGGCAACGCCTTCGACCTCACCGTCGTTCCCAGCCGGCGAGGAAGGCATCGACGCACTGGGGGAATTCGCGGGAGTAGCCGCCCTCGAGGACGGCGAAGCAGGGGAGCGCGGGAGCGGTTGGCGCGGGCTGAGTCAGGTCGGCGACGCGCTGGCCGATCTCGTAGAACGTCTCGACCTCCAGATCCATGTGCGTGATCGGGTCGCCCTTGTAGGCGTCGAACCCGGCGGAGATGGCGAGCAGTTGCGGATTGAACCCGCGAATGCGGTCGATTGCGTCGTCCACTGTCTCGACGAACTTTTCGCCGCCGGTGCCGGGCGGGAGCGGGTAATTGACGATGTTTTCCGCGGACACGAGGCCCGTGTAGGGGTAACACGGCGATTGGTGCATCGAGACGAACAGGACGCGGTCGTTCCCGCGAAAGATGTCCTCGGTGCCGTTGCCGTGATGGCAATCGAAATCGAGAATGGCGACCTTTCGGCTTCCGTTCTCGGTTCTCGGTCTTCCGACTTCCAGAACTTTGGCGACCGCGATGGCGATGTTGTTGAAATAGCAGAACCCCATCACACGATTGCGTTCGGCGTGGTGGCCGGGCGGGCGCATCAGGGAAAAGGCGGGTCGGCCGTCGAGGGCGTGTTGGGCGGCGAGGACGGCGGCGCCCGCGGAGAGTTTCGCGAGGTCGAAGATGTTCGGGTAAAACGGCGTTTCGATGTCGTCCAGCGCGCCGGAGCGGACGGCGTCGAGGAGTGCGGGGGTGTGGACGCGCAGGATGTCGTCGTCAGTGCACGGTTCGGGGACGACCCAGGTGTGGAATTCCTTGTGGAGTTGGGCGACGGCGGCGCGGACGCGGTCGGGGTTCTCGGGATGGCCGGGGGCGGAATAATCCAGGCAGCGCGGAGAATAGAGAATCACCATGGCCGATGGGCGCATCATAGCACCGGGACGGCAGATGCGCCAACCAATCGTGTTGCATTGGCCGGAAGCGTGTGGTAACTTGGCAAGAATTTTTCACCGTGGCGCGAAGGCCGCGGATGAGGTATCTTGTCTCGGTTGGCCTCGCGGAAGTGTGGTGTATTTTATGGACGAAAACGACAATAAAAAGGGCCGGTTAAAACGGTTGAAGCGGCCAGCGGATGGCCGTGATCCCCGATTCCCGACGAGGTTCATCCTCCTGTGGGTGGTCATCTTGATCATGGTGCCGCTGTTCCTGAAACTGCGGCAATATCAGGTGGACAACGTCGAGGAGAAGACCTACAGCCAGTTGCGCACGCTGGTTGACGAGGGAGCGGTCAAGAAGGCCACGGTCTATCGCGGGGGTGACTCGGTCGAGTCCATCAAAGGCGACTACGAAGAGGCCGAGCCCAACGGGGCGAAGAAATCCGGCAAGTTCACGACCAAGGTTGTGTGGAGCGACAGTATCCAGAAGTTTTTCGACGACCACAACGTTCCGCTCGAGTTCCAGCCGGCCAACCAGTTCTGGATGAACCTGTTGATCTCGGCGGCGCCGTTCGTGTTGCTCATGGTGGTGCTGTACTTTCTGATCTTCCGCCAGATCAAACTGGCCGGCAAAGGCGCGATGAGTTTCGGCAAATCGCGCGCCCGCATGCTCAGCCGCGACAAGAACAAGGTGACGTTCAAGGAAGTGGCCGGCATGCAGGAGGCCAAGGAGGAGGTCGAGGAGATCATCCAGTTCCTCAAGGACCCGAAGAAGTTTCAGCGTCTCGGCGGACGCATCCCGAAAGGCGTGCTGATGGTCGGCCCGCCGGGGACGGGCAAGACATTGCTCGCGAAAGCCATTGCCGGTGAAGCCGACGTGCCGTTCTTCAGCATCAGCGGCTCGGATTTCGTCGAGATGTTCGTCGGCGTCGGCGCCAGCCGCGTGCGCGACATGTTCGAGCAGGGCAAAAAGAGCGCGCCCTGCCTGATTTTCATCGACGAAATCGACGCGGTCGGCCGGTCGCGCTTCAGCGGCATCGGCGGCGGCCACGACGAGCGCGAGCAGACCCTGAACGCGCTGCTGGTGGAGATGGACGGATTCGACACGCAGGAAGGCGTGATCATCATCGCCGCGACGAACCGCCCCGACGTGCTCGACTCCGCATTGCTGCGCCCGGGCCGGTTTGACCGCCAGATCGTCATCGACATGCCCGACCTCGTGGGCCGCGAGGAGATCCTCAAGGTCCACGCCCGCGCCGTGAAGCTTTCCAAGGACGTGGATTTCAAGGTCATCGCGCGCGGCACCGCCGGCTTCTCCGGCGCGGACCTCGCGAATTTGATCAACGAAGCGGCGTTGTTGGCGGCGCGCAACGACAAGAAGGGCGTCGGGATGGAAGAGATGGAGGAGGCCCGCGACAAGGTCCGCTGGGGCCGCGAACGCCGCAGCCGGGTGATGGACGACGCGGACAAGAAATTGACAGCCTATCATGAGGCGGGTCACGCGCTGGTGATGGTCAAGCTCGAACACAGCGAGCCGCTGCACAAGGTCACCATCATCCCGCGCGGGATGTACCTCGGGGCGACGTTCCAGTTGCCGCAGAAGGACAAATTCAATCTCAACAGGAAACAGTTGAACGATCAGATCACCGGCATCATGGGCGGTCGCATCGCCGAGGAATTGATCTTTGGCGACTGCAACAGCGGCGCATCCGGCGACATCAAACAGGCCACGCACCTTGCCCGCAAGATGGTCACCGAGTGGGGCATGAGCGAGAAGATCGGCATGGTCAACGTCAGCGAACACGAAGAGCACATGTTCCTCGGACGCGATCTGTTCAAGGGCCGCGAGGTCAGCGAACAGACGGCGCGCGAGGTGGACGAGGAAGTGCGTAAGATCATCGATTTCTGCTACGCCCGCGCGAAGGAAATCCTGACCCAGAACCGCGACAAACTCATCGCGGTCGCCCAGGCGTTGCTCGAATACGAAACGCTCGACGGAGCGCAGATTATCGAGATTATCGAGACCGGGAAAATGCAGAATCCGCCGACCCGCCCGCCGGGATTGTCATCGTCGGCCACACCGCCGCAGCCGGAGAAAGCGAAGACGGAGCCGGGCGCCGACGTTTTCCCTGCGCCGGGAATCGGCCCGTCGCCGGCCAACGCCTGACCCTTGGCGGGGCGGGCATCAGGCGTTCACGTCGACAACGACGCGACCGCGGATTTTTCCGGAGATCATCTGCTCGCTCAACGCGGGCACATCATCCAACCGCGCCGTTTGCGTGATCGAGTCGAGTATTTCCATCGGCAACTGGACGGCCAGCCGCGTCCAAGCCGCGAGACGCCGTTCCACCGGCATGTGGCCCGACGACACGCCGACCAGGCTCACTCCCCGCAGGATGAACGGGTAGACCGTGGTGTGGAGTTCCGCGCCGCCGGCCAACCCGACCGCCGCCACGCAACCATCGCGATTTATCTGTCGCAGCACGGCTGACAACGTTTCTCCGCCGACGGTATCGATAGCGCCCGCCCATCGTCCCGATTCCAGCGGCTTGTCACCACGCCTCGCGAATATATGGCGACCGACCATCTCTCGTGCGCCGAGAGATTTGAGGAATCCGTGCGCATCCTCTTTGCCCGTCGACGCCACAACGCGATAACCGAGCCCGGCCAGCAACATCACGGCCAGGCAGCCCACGCCGCCCGTCGCGCCGGTGACGAGCACGTCGCCCCTGTCGGGTCGCAAGCCATGTTCTTCCAGCGCCATGACGCAGAACATCGCCGTCAGCCCCGCCGTGCCGATGGACATGGCGCGTTTCAACGTCAATCCGTCGGGGAGAGGCAACAACCAGTCGGCCTTCACGCGGGCGAGTTGCGCGTATCCGCCCCAATGTTCTTCGCCCACGCCCCAACCCGTGAGCACGACTTTGTCCCCCGGCTGGAACCGCGACGATTCCGATTGCACGACGGCGCCGGAAAGGTCGATGCCCGGAACCATCGGGAAACGCCGGACAATCTTCCCGCGGTTCGTCACCGCGAGCGCGTCCTTGTAATTCAGGCTCGAATAGGCGACAGAAACGGTAACGTCCCCTGCGGGCAGGGAGTTGACAGGAAGCTGTTTGACCGAGGCGCGGAAGGTCCCGCCCTCATTTTCCAGAACGAGCGCTCGAAACGGGTCGGGCTGCGGCATACGTGTGAAGGTAGCAGGCACGATCTTATCCGCAAAGTTTTTCTGGTTTCTGTAGATTTGAGATTGGCGTAGACTTGACCAGATCATGCTCACAAAACAACAAGATGCGTACGGCCGGATCGTGTGGGATCATCTCGACGGCAAGCCGACCCGGGAAATCGTGGAGCGCGATGACGGCTGGTTCGATACGTCGGGTGGCGCACCGAGCTATTTCGCGGAATTCAAACACTGGCCACGACATCAACAAGGGGCGATGAAGTATGTCCACGGACGAGTGCTGGATGTCGGTTGCGGCGCCGGTCGGTGCTGCCTGTATTTGCAGAAACGGGGGCAGACGGTCGTGGGAATTGATGCGTCACCGCTGGCGGTCAAGACCTGTCGCGAGCGCGGCGTCAAGGATGCGCGGGTGTTGTCATTCACGCAAATTCATCGGGGGCTCGGTCAATTCGACACGATTCTGATGATGGGGAACAATTTCGGGTTGTTCGGCAGCCGGCGACGGGCGCGATGGCTGTTGCGGCGGTTGCACAGTCTGACGTCGCCGGATGCGCGGATTGTGGCGGAGTCTAACGCCATATATCAGACCAGGAATCCCGATCACTTGCGGTATCACCAATTCAATCGCCGCCGTGGACGGATGAGCGGACAGCTGCGCATCCGGATCCGGTACCGACGGTACGCCACGCCGTGGTTCGATTATCTCATGGTGTCGCCCGACGAGATGAAGGCGATTCTGGCAGGCACCGGTTGGCGCATCCGCCGGTTCCTCAGGTCTACCAGTCCCATGTACGTGGCCGTGATCGAGAAGGATGGACGGAAAGGCTGGGGCTGACATGAAGCCGAAGAAAACACCACCAGACGCGGAAACGCAGGCGCAAATCCTTGCCCAGCTTCGGCGGGACGCAGAGATCCGGCAAAAGGGGTATCGCGAGCGGGCATTGGCGTTGTTCCCGCATGTGTGCGCCAGTTGCGGGCGCGAGTTTTCCGGCAAGAGGCTGAAAGAACTGACCGTCCATCACAAAGACCACAACCACGAGAACAATCCGCCCGACGGCAGCAATTGGGAGCTGCTGTGCATCTATTGCCACGACCACGAGCACGAGAAATACAAGCTCAAGGGCTATGTCGACGGCGCGGCGCCGGCCGAGGGGCCGAAAGGCTCTTCCCTGGCCAACCCATTTGAGAATCTCGACAACCTGCTAAAGGGTGACAGCACGGATCAGACCCCGGAGGAAAAGCAGTAACAGAACTGCTCCCCGGGAACAAATCTGGACCGAGGCGTTGGGTTTACGGATCGGAGACGAGCAAACGGATGAACCGGCTGGTCGCGCTTGCCACAGGCGTATTATCGCGCACGATGAGCTGGGTCGAGACGTTGCTGATAGTCACGGTAAACGGGACGCCGGACACCCAGGTCACTAGATTGCTGGAAACCTCCACGATGTAGGTGACATCCGTCGCCAGCGCGGTTCGGTTGACGGTCAGGGTCAAATAATCTTGGCCACTGGCTGGCAGAATACTGGCGACTGGCAACCGGTTTTCGGACACGGGCGTAAGCGGGTTCAACCCGAGCGCGTACTTGATCAGATTGGGGACACCGTCACCGGCCGGGTTCGCGGTATCGGCGCCGGCGCCGACATTGGATGGGTTGCCGAAATTCGTATTGCGCCACACTTCGAGCGGTGTCAGCGTGGACTGGTCGAGCAAACCAAAAACACCAACATCACTCGTGGTGCCGACATAAACCCGGGCGCTGGCGATTGTGGGCGTGATGAATTTGTTGCCGACACCAAACTGGTCGCGGCCGCCGGGAGCCTGATTGCTGTTGTACAATTCGTGGGTCAGGTTCGTGGCATCGTACGCGTGCAGGACCGCCGGTGAAGTGTTTTCCGTGGCCCAAAGGATTGCATTGGAAGTGCCATCGGCGGAAACACCGGGCGTCGCGCCGGGGTAGGCGAACGTGCCGGGAGTTTGCGAGGATATGGCCGTCAACCGCGCGCTCTGGAACGGAAACGCCTTGATGTAGTCGCCGACGGAGCCGTAGTACAGGGTGCCGTTAAAATACGCGGGTGTGGAATACACCTGACCCGAGAGCACGTTGGTGAGTTTCTGGTAGATCGCGTTATCGTTGGTGGGGTTGAACTTGCCCATGTTTGTGCGATCGACCAGATAGATGTTCTGGTCTTTACCGGCACCGACAGCGAGTTGGCGTGTGTTGCCAGGGCCATCGGTCATATCCGGCAGCACAAGCTCGCCACCGGAGCCCAAGTCGAGATCGTTGTCGTTTTCGTACGCGTTGGTATACGTTGCAAAATAATCCGCCACCGCGAGCAGATTGCTCACCGTGGAGAGTTTGATGAAGGCGTTCCCGAAATCTCCCTGGGTTGGGAACCCGTTGGTGGTGAGCGTCGGATCAAATACCCCATTGCCATCGAGGAAATAGATATCGTTGCTGGAATCGGACGCGAGGCCATCCCCGGCCATCCAGATGGCTCCCTCGTTGCCGTTGGGGGTGACGTTCAGGATGTTCGTTTGCGAGAGTGTCTGCTCGTCGTAGCCGATGATCCAGCCGGTGTACGGGCGATTGTCGCAATGCGACGCCCAGGCGGTATAGATCACGCCATTCAGCAGGAGCAGGCCGGCGCGCTCCTTGTATTGGGCGGGATCAAAGATGACGTTGCCGCCGCTGCTGTTGTCTCCCGTGCCGGGATACGCGGCCGCGACGGTGACGGCGGCGACGCGGTCGGTGCCGGTGGCGAGATCCAGAGCGTGAAGCCGCTGGTAATAATCACCCGACCCGTCTGTGCTCATGGCAACGACGAAAACCGTGCCATTGGGGCCGAGTTGACGGTCGATGACGGGCGTGGCCGTGACCCCAATCTCCGGCGTGACCTGACTACAGCCACGATCATCCGAGGGGGTCTCGTTGATGCCCAGCATAGATACATGCCAGAAGAGGTTGGTCGAGTCGGCATCGAACGCGTAGACGCTGTCGTTTTCCGTCGGGACGATCAACACGTTGTGCTCGCCATGGCCCGGGATCGAGACCCCGGCTGCATACAGCGGCTGCGCATCCACTTTGCCGTCAACGGGCAGAATCCACAGCTTGCCGAAATGGTTGGTGTTGACGTTGGCGGATGACAGGATTTGCTCATGCAAGGCCTGTCCGGTTCGTCCGTTGTCATTGTGATATGTCAACACATCGGTCATCTGGGCGCTGACGATGAAACAAAGTGACCACAGCAAAAGGCAGACGGCCGGTGTCGACAGAAAACGTCCCCGGAACCGTTGGCCGCGCTTCCCAAGCAAATCGGTCCTGTCCGCGCGCCGGACAAGCCGACCTTCCCACGCCATCATTCAGGCAACCTACAGCAGAATTTTCGCGATGCAACTGCTTTTGTTGGGTTGACTGGCCTTCCGTACGACCAGGGAAATCCCGCACGCGACGCATCGGGCAAGGTGGCCCTTTCTGCGGTTGTTTCCGGCACGGGACGGCGTACAGTGCCCGTGTGGCACAGGATTTTTCATGGGATTCGACGCGCACGTTGATCATGGGTGTGCTCAACGTGACGCCGGATTCGTTTTCGGACGGCGGGAAGTTTCTGGACGTAAACAAGGCGGTCGAGCACGGGCGAACCATGGCAGGAGCCGGGGCTGACATCATTGATATCGGGGGCGAAAGCACGCGGCCCGGCGCGACGCCCGTGAGCGCCGAGGAGGAATGGCGACGGGTATCGCCGGTTATCGAATGCTTGCCGGACTTGGTCGTCTCCGTGGATACGACGAAATCGATTGTTGCCGAGAAGGCGCTGGCGGCGGGCGCGCGCATCGTGAACGACATCAGCGCGCTCCGGTTCGACCCGAGAATGATCGACGTCGTGCGCGACACCGGCGCGGGCGTGGTGTTGATGCATATGCAGGGTGCGCCGCAAACCATGCAGCAGGGTCCGCGGTACGACGACGTGGTTGCCGAAGTAGCATCGTTCCTGGCCGAACGGATCGCCTTGGCCATGTCGCGGGGGCTGAAAAAATCGCAAATCGCCGTTGACCCGGGTATCGGCTTCGGCAAAACTGTGGAACACAACCTGCAATTGCTGGCGCGCCTGGGCGAATTCGGTTCGCTCGGTTGCCCGGTGGTGGTCGGCACGTCGAGAAAGTCGTTCCTCGGCAAGGTGCTGGCCGCGACGGGGGCGAAACGCACCGGCGAGGCGGACACGCGGCTCTGGGGAACAGCCGCGACGGTCGCGTGGGCAGTCGCGCAGGGGACGCGCGTGGTGCGCGTGCATGACGTGGCCGAAATGTCGGACGTGGTTCGAATGGTGGAAGCGATACAGCAGGCACGGTAGCAATCAATGGAACTCATTCTGGATTTCATCGCCGCATATTGGAAGCCGGTCTTCGAGATCGCGTTGCTGGCGGCGTTCTTTTATTACACGTTCCTGTTGTTTCGCGGGACGCGCGGGGCTGCCGTGCTCACGGGGTTCGTCATCGTCCTGCTCGGCATCGTGGGCGTGACGCAGATTTTTCAACTGGACGTGATCAATTGGATTCTCAGCCGGTTCCTCGCGTTCCTGGCCATCGCGGTGCTGGTCATTTTTCAACCGGAATTCCGGCGGGCGCTCGCGGAAGTCGGCAGCCGCCAGTTCTTCTGGAGTCCGAAACAGCGCGGCCAGATGATTGATGTGCTGGTCGAGACGGCCCGGTCACTGTCCCAGAAGCGCTGCGGCGGCCTGATGGCCGTGGAACGCGAGATCGGGTTCCGCGGTGTCATCGAGACCGGTGTACTGATCGGCGCGAAGGCGACGCCGGAATTGCTGACCACGATTTTCTTTCCCAATACGCCGTTGCACGACGGCGGCGTGGTGTTGCGCGGGGATGAGATTGTGGCGGCGGCCTGCGTGTTTCCGTTGACGCAGCGGAGGGGGCTGAGCGCCAGCACGGGCATGCGCCATCGGGCCGCGATGGGATTGACGGAGGAGACGGATGCGGTGGTGGTGGTGGTGAGCGAGGAGACGGGAGAGATTTCGGTGGCGCATCGCGGGCACCTGGTGCAGGGATTGGACGTGGATGGGTTGAGCGCATTTTTGACGACCACGCTGACCTCGGTGTCGCGCCGCAGCACCTGGCTGGCGGACCTGACCCGGCGCATCTTCGGCAATACCATGATCCAGGAAACGGTGGCCAAGGAGGATGGCAGCGACGGGCCGGCGGAAATGTTCGAGAGCCATGACAGCGGCCATCCCCGGGAGCACTCCGACAAACACCACGAGGAAGCGAAGTCATGATCGGCTGGGCGACCCACGATGTGCGCCTCAAATTGGTGTCGCTGCTGCTGGCGACGTGCACCTGGTTTTTCGTGAAGGGCATCACCAGCGACTGGCGATTGATCGAAGGCGTGCCGCTCGAGGTCAAAGCGAGGACGGGATTGACGGTGCTGCAAGCCAGCGCGGGCACCGTCAATGTGATCGTCCGCGGCACGCGGGAAGACGTGCGCCAGGTTTCGCGGCAGGATTTATCGGCGGTCGTGGACCTGACCCAGGACAATCGCGTGGGACCGATCGCGGTCAAGCTTACCCCGAAATCGATCCGTCATTCCCGGCGCGTTGAGGTGTCCGAGATCGACCCGCCCGAGGTCACGGTCAATGTGGACCAGATGATCGAGCGCGAGTTACCGGTGCAGCCGGAGTTTAGCGGCGAACTGCCTCCCGGCTTGTCGATCGAGCGCGTGGTCATTGAGCCGAAGACAATCCGGGAACGAGGGCCCAAGACGCTGTTGAACAGCATGACCAATGTGAGCACACTGCCCGTCGACGTCACGGGACGGCGGACGTCGTTCCGCGAGCGTGTCGAGTTGGCGCCACTGGCGTTTCCGGAAGGATTGACGCAGCGGCACTGGGCGGAACTGGATGTGCGGATTGGCCCGGGTCACTCGGTTGACATCCCGACCGAGCGGGGTGTAGAAAAGACGCCGTAACCTTATGGGGAACGCCAAGAAGCTGTTCGGCACGGACGGGGTGCGCGGCGTCGCCAACGTCGAGCCGGTCACCTCGGAAACGGCCCTGAAACTGGGTCGCGCGGCGGCGCATGTGTTCAAATCGCGCGCGCCCGTGGCCAAGGGACATGGCCGCCACAAGATTGTGGTCGGCAAGGACACGCGGTTGAGCGGGTACATGCTGGAAAACGCCGTCTCGGCCGGCATCCTCTCGATGGGCGTGGACGTGTTGCTCATCGGTCCGCTGCCCACGCCGGGCGTCGCCTACACGACGCGCTCGCTCCGCGCGGACGCGGGCATCGTGCTGACCGCGTCGCATAATCCCTACGAAGACAACGGCATCAAGTTTTTCCGCGACGACGGGTACAAGCTTGATGACGCGATCGAGAGACAGATCGAAGACCTCGTGTTCGGCGGCGCGATCGAGAAGATTCGGCCGACGGCGGACGCCATCGGCAAAGCGGTGCGTATCGACGACGCGCTCGGGCGGTATGTCGAGTTTGCGAAAGCGGCCTTCCCGAAGGGCATGACGCTGGAAGGTCTCCGCATCGTGGTGGATGCGGGCAACGGCGCCACCTACAAGAGCACGCCGTGTGTGTTGCAGGAGTTGGGGGCCCGGGTCACGGTCCTCAATAACCGGCCCGACGGCACCAACATCAACAAGGATTGCGGCAGCACGTACCCGGACGTGGTCTGCCGGGCGGTGCGCGAACACGGGGCCGATCTCGGCATTTCCCACGACGGCGACGGCGACCGCGTGCAGTTGTGCGATGAGACGGGCAATCTCGTCGATGGCGACGACGTGTTGGCGATCACGGCGCTGGATTGGATCGAGCGGGGCACGCTCCGGAAAAACACGCTGGTCGCGACGATCATGAGCAACCTCGGGCTGGATTACGCCATCCGCCAGGCGGGCGGGCAGGTCGTACGCACGCAGGTGGGCGACCGCTACGTGATCGAGCGGATGCTGCAGGACGACCTCAACGTGGGCGGCGAACAATCGGGGCACATGATTTTCCGCGATTTCACCACGACGGGTGACGGCATCGTCAGCGCCCTACAGGTCTTGCGCATCATGATGGACACGGGCAAACCGCTGAGCGAATTGCGCAAGGTGTGCACGAAGTTCCCGCAGGTCGTGGTGAATGTCCGCGTGAAAGAGAAACCCGCCTGGGAGACGCTGCCCGACGTGATGAAGCTCGTCCAGGACGTCGAAGCCAGGCTCAACGGACAGGGCCGCGTCCTGCTCCGCTATTCCGGCACCGAGCCCAAAGCCCGCCTCCTCATTGAAGGCGCTGACGGCAAGCAGATCAAGTTATTCGCCGACGAGATCGCCGGCATGATCAAGAAGCATATCGGCGTCTCCTGACGCGCCGCCGCGGACTACCAAAACAGGCTCATATCCCCGGTCGGGTTGAGTCGGCCGATTTTTTCCTGCGGGAGCCGAGTATCCAGCGTGCCGGGGGCCATGGGCATCGAGTCAACATGGCCATCACAGAACAACACGTTGGCGCGCCCATTGTGGCGGAAGTGGGTGGTGGGAATCTGGTTGTTGTACGGGTGCACGTAGTAGAATTCTTCCAGCATGGGGTGCGCGGACGAAGCGGGGGCTTGGATCGTGTTCACATCGGCGGCATCGGCGAAGCAGACGATCTGGGCGGGGGAATTCGTCAGATCGTTCAGTGATTTGCCGAACAGAAGTTCGTTGAGACCGTAGCCATCGGTGATTTGGTTGAATTTTTGCCGCCACAACGGCGAGTAATAGTTGTAGCTGGGGCAGACTTCAATGCCGTGCACCGTCTGGAAGTAGGGCCAAAGTTTGGCCTTCGTCAGGTCGATGTGACGCGAGCCCGGCGGGCCGGCGCCGAAGGGGTCGCAGGGAGATTCCAGGCCAAAATACCACAGCGTGTCCGCGCCACCGTTGGCCGGTTGTTCGTACAAGAAGAAGCGGCTGTAATCGTCCAAGTACATTTGGGTCGCCAATCCGATCTGCCGCAGGTTGGACGCGCAAGCGGCGGCGCGGGCGCATTCGCGGGCCTGTTTGAGCGCGGGCAGCAGCATTCCCGCCAACAGGCTGACAATGCTGATGACCACCAGCAACTCGATCAGCGAGAAGGCGCGACGAGTCATGCCATGTGTAATTGTGGCGTTCAATTCAACTGCAAGCCCACCCGGTAAAAGCGCCTGGATGTGTTCGCTCCGCCGACGTCGATGTTCGTCACGACGCCGTCCGTGCCGGAAATGTTGCTGGCGATGGTGCTCCACGCACCCGAAACGAGGTCGGTCGTGCTTTGCACGAAATACAGATTGTTGGAGAGCGTGGGGAACGTCAGAACCACATTCGTGCTGAGGACGTTGATCGACACGTAGCTTGGCGGCTGAGGCGCGGGCGACCAAAACGAAAGCCGCTGGAATTGCAGGTTGGCCACAAGCGACGGATCGCTCGGGTCGGTAAAGCCGTCGTTGTAGGCCATGATGGCGAGCGTGTCGACCACGAAAGGAAAGTTCGTGTCGTAGCCATTGGCGACGAGGTCTAGCGGCGGCACCTCCGTATCGAGCAGCGTGAGAGACCCGTCGGGATTTACCTGGTTCATGGTTATGGCGAGCGTCTTGGTTGCGCCGCTGTAGGCGAGGATGGCTTGCAGGGTGACGTTTTGCGGCAGCGCCGTAACGCCACTGGTATGGTCACCAAGATCGGTTGCGTAGCCATAGATCGCCGCGGAATTCGCGAAGGCATCCTCGCCAGGCTCTTGCGCGCCGAAGACCGTCGGAATGAGCGACGGTCCGCCATAGAGCGACGAGACGTTGGGGAAGTACTCGAATTCGACCGTGCTAAACACGTTGTCGCTGGTGTAGTTGGTCGCGGAACCCGTGCTGTCGCCGCCTGTCGTGGAACTGTTGACGAGTCCAAAGGCGATATCCATCTGTTGATCGCCGGGGGCGCTGAGGATGTTGAAGCTGAAAACCACGGACAGCGTGAAACTGTTCGTATCGGTGAGCGTCACGCCGAGCGGTCGCTGGAACCGGACGGTCGGCAGGGGGGAATTCAGGTAAACATCGAGTTCGCCGCTGGCGTCGCCGGTGTAGGCTGGCGGTGTGTTCGTCCACGCGAACTGGCCGTTGCTGTTGTCTCCGATGCCGAAGGACCAATTTCCAACGGGGGCGAATGGGTTACTGGAAAAATTTTCGGTGAAGCTGACGGAAGCGATTGCGGGGCGGCCCAGCGCGAGGACCAAGCCGAGTACGGCGACGACATGGGAACGGAACATGACACGTCTCCTTTGGTTCGAAGGATTGTTGGGTTACGCGTCGGCCGTTATTCTGACTTCTGGCTTCAAATCTATTCGCCCGCCTTCTCCGTGTGGATGGCTTTAGACCCCGAATTCCGAGGTTGGGCTTTCGTAGCCAGTTACAGCAGCGCCACTGTCGCCGAATTTCACGGCGTTCCCTGCGCCGACGTGGTACGACTCAAAGAACTGAGCGGAGCGTAGACAGAAGACGCGACAATTTCAAGAAGATTCGGAACTGAATAATCTTACTTACGTCTCAGGCGGTGGCTGGCACGCGTTTCGGGACAAGCTGGAAACGGACGCGCGCGCTGAAATCAGCCGGCGCTTTGACGGACGCTTTCCGCAGCAACTCCAGCAGGTTGAACTTGCTCACGCCGACACACTCGACGCCCAGCACGTCCCCCGCCGCGTCCAGGTCCACCGTCACCAGCGGCCACTGACACGGATGACGAATCGTCTTGGCCACGCGGCCTTTTTGAAAACGAATGTAGAGCGCGGACGCTTCCGCGTCCACCTCCACCATCGGCGGTTGACTCGACTTCACCGCAAAGATGTGCTTTTCATTCTTCATCGTAATAGCCGGTGATTAACCAGCACTGATTCTGCTTCACTTCGGCGATCACCACCAGTTTCTTCCCGCTGACGCGCCGACGGAATTCATACACGAATCCGCCGTGTTCACCTCGTCTGTGCTGAATCCTGCGCTCGTGCTGGCAGATGGTGTCTTTCATTAGCTCCACTGACAGTTGGCGCTCCTGTCGTCTTGCGCCCGCGTGTGTCGTATCGTGGAATACCGTTGGTGTCTGCAAACTGCGCAACAATCTACCATCCATCGTCGCCGCGATCAAGCGGCTACTTGGCGGCTTTCCTCATCCTGTGCGCAGTGATGACGTGATACGCCATCCCACTCCGCGGCGCGAGGGCAGACGGCGTGAATGTGTGGCGACACCGGATTCGTCACGAGTGCGGAGTTGACCCCGGTTACGGCTTCTCGTGGGTAACAAGAAAAAGAACAGCGCCATAGAAAAGGATTATCCACATGCCAGAACGGCGAGTGTCAGACAATCCAAAGCGATACTGAATAACTCCGTCACCTCGAAAATCGTAGTGCAGAAGATTTTTAAAGGTTTCCAGCTTGTTGAGGTTGTCGCGCGTTGTCGGGATAAACCGGGGGTTGAAGGTGTCGAAACAGTAGTCGTAATCCGGGTAGTAGAAGGACAATAGCCCCTTGACGACTCGTATGATGAAGCGCTCAATCCGATCAGGATCCACTGAAAACTGCGCAACATCAATCAGCCCTTCCTGCTCGGACAAAAGCTTCGTGTCCTCTATGCTGTTGAGCAACGATTCACGAAACGCTGGACTGCGAATCATTGTGCCGGGAACGACTTTGTTTGTCAGAATCCAGTCTCCGGCTGGTGTCGCACCAAGGGATGCAGAGAACCATGCACGAACGGCCTCGTCATCCTTCGCGAAGGCATTATTGCACGAAGCGCAGCATGGCACTGTAATCAGATTCGATGGGCGTGGTTCTGGAAAGAACCCCCTCGGCGGTATGTGATCTTTGGTGCTTGGGTTCAAATCTCCACACAGGTAGCAGCCCATCTGTTTCTGACCCATGGCTTTGCTCCACTCCCTAGCTCAATCCGACATTTCTAATACGTCGCAGTCAAATTTGATGTCCATGATTTGCGCCCTTGATCTGGCCGTCGCCCGCGCCTGCTCACGTTGTCAATGATTCAATCCCACCGGCCAAAATACAAGCACATGGTTTTGGTTTCACTATCAATGTGAGAACTCACAGCCACGGTAGTCGCCGCTCCAGACCGTGCCTTCCTTTTCAAAAATATTGAAAAAAGTTGAGCCACCGAAATCGAGACACTTGTAATGTTCGCCTTCGCCTGTTTCCGCAATCCTGATCACACACGGCTGCCCAAGTCTGTGAATTAGTTCCTCCTCGCTGATTCCGATAAAGGTGTTTGCCTCTGCTTGGTTGTATCGCTGACTTGCTCTAGCGGCCTCCATCAGAGTGCTGGTGTCATACAATTCAGAGATGTACCGAGCGTAATTCGGATTACTGATGCTACGACGTTCTTCTGCGTACTTCTCAACTTGTGCTGATGGGGTGAATGAAGGAGTTTTCTCCAGATCGTGAATTATCAGAGGGGTGGAAACCGTGGTGTTCTCCGTCTCGATTTGTTTCACAGTAAGCAGGGAAATTACAATAATACCCAAACATCCGAGGCCAACGGCTATGCCGACACGCCATTTGGTTTTGTGTGTAACTGACCGAAACATCAGTGGTGGTACAGCGGTTGGAACCGGTTGCGGCGGTGGCGGTGAAGGTCCGGCAGACGGCTGCGTGACGCTTTCGCTTTTGGAGTCCGGCTGTGCCTGTGGAACCACCAATCGAGCTTGGCATTTCGGACAGTTCACAGCCTGCCCCACGCCCACCGCGTCAATCACGATATGTTGCCCACACTTGAAGCAGTAGAATTCAATGTCCACAAGATGCTCCTTTGCTCTGGCCGTTGCCCGTGCCCGCTTACCGCGAACGCCGTGCCAGCGCGGGTCGCGGTTACCTGAGGATCACTGCCAGCGTCACAATGGACGTGACCAGCAGCGCAACAGTGAGCCAACACAGTGCCCATGTCAGCCTGATAATCCTGCGCGTGGAAATCTCGGCAAGCTGCGCCGTCAGGTCAAGAATCTCGGCGTGTTTTTGAAGAATATGCGGCGTGGTAAGTTCAGAAGCTCCCAAGGCACGAATTGCAACCTCGATCTCCTTGTGCTTTACCGCGATTATCTCACGAAGAAGTCGGGCTTCACTCATCTGCATAGTGCCTCATTTCCGTCGAACTCAAATTGGAGACCTAAAGTCGCAGAATAAGACGACCAACAGTTGGCCATTTCTAGTGGGCCGATCCACAGGAAGACGCTAGCTCGGTGCAAGTTACCGAGCAAGAACAAAGGGCGCGGATCGCTTCGCGCTCTTCGTGGTGAACAAATTATCCGTGCGGCAAACGGGGGGGGGCGCTCACTCTACCGCCGGCGGGCGAGTGGGGTTATCTGGCAACGATTATCGCGCAACGATACTTTTTGCTGGACTTTGTGGCGGATTTGTGGGACGCTGGCGGCGGTTCTTTGACACGAGGCTTCGGAAGCAGGGCCAATGGCTGATGGTCGATGGGGGCAGGAGCAATCGGCTCTCGACGGTCAGCGTTCGGCTCGCCCCGCCAGAGGCGGGCAAGCCTCCAATGCACGTCGAACGGCGCGGTCGGGAGACCGGCGCCGAACATGGGGGGAGGGGGCGTAGGGGGGTAAAATTACCAAACGAACCCAATTCTATCCAAGCCGGCGTGGAAAATTGGTGGAGAGAAAGCCAAAAACGAAGCCAATTTATGGTTGATAACGGCGGGCATTATCGTTAGCGGCAAGCGAGACGCTCGCCCTACCGGCGGCCACGACGGAGCGTGGCCCTCCAGTCGGCCCTCAACTGCGGCGCGGCTCGTGGAGCGCGGATTCGACGTGTTTGGCGACGAAATCGATCATCATCGGGTCGGACATCATCGGCGGACTGAGTTCGTAGGTGACGCCGGGGAATTTCTTGAGTGTCTGCTCGAAGATGAACGGGATGTCTTCGCGCAGGTGCGAGCCGGGGACGAGAAAGAATGCGTACCCGAAAATGTGGTTGGCGCCGCGGGCGATGAGTTTCTTGATGGCGACGGGGATGGGCGGTTTGCCAAGTTCCATGAAGCACGGCTCGATGAGGTCGTAACCGAGGCGTGCTCTCACTTGGTCGACGAGTTTGACCATGATCTCGTTGCCTTCCTTGAGGCGGGAGCCGTGGGTGAAAATGAGCACGCCTGTTTTCCGTTGCATCGCGAGGCCAGTATAGCATTATATGGAGTAGGGGCAACCATGAGTGACGAGATCAAACGGCAGTACGTGAACTACCTGTTTTTCAAGGTCGATCCGGCGTGGCGGCGGCTGTCGCGCGAGGAACGGGACCGCGGCAAGAGCGAATTCGAGGGCGTGGTGAAAGACTGGAAGGGGCGCGCGCTGCTGATTCCGTTCAGCACGGTCGGGACGCGGGCGGACACGGATTTCCTGCTGTGGCGGATCAGCGAGCGGCTGGAAGATTTCACGGAAATGAGCACGCAGTTGCTCAACACCAGCCTCGGCAAATGGTGCCACACGCCCTACAGCTACCTGGGCATGACCAAACGCTCGATGTACGTGGACCATCACGAACACGAAGGCAGCGAAGGCCGCCGCGGGCGCGTGGTGCCGGGACAGAACAAGTACATCTTCGTGTACCCGTTCTGGAAGACCAGCGACTGGTATCTGCTGCCGAAGGAAGAACGCCAGCGGATGATGAACGTCCACATCGAGACGGGCCACCGGTACCCGAGCATCAAGATCAACACGATTTACTGTTTTGGACTCGATGATCCCGAGTTCGTCATCGCGTTCGAGGGGGACAAGCCGGAGGATTTCATCGATCTCGTCATGGAAATGCGCGAGCACGAGGTCCGCAAGTACACATTGCGCGACACCCCGATTTTCACCTGTATCCGCGGCAGCATCAGCGAGGTGCTCGGCGCGCTCGGATGAGACGAGCGCTCCTGCTGCTGTTGGCGGCGCCGCTCCCGTGCGTTCTGGCCCAGGAGCCGCAAGACGACCAACGTCTCCCCGAAGAACTGGCCATCGCGCGTTCGGTCGTGATTCAGGACGCGGATGAGTTGGAAAATACCGCCACGGTTCGATACGCGAAGTCGCAACCGACCGAGAATTACGCCGCCGAGGCGGAACTCGAATACGGTTTGACGGACCGCTGGGAAATCGACGCCGAAGCGCCATACGAGTTCCTTCGGCCCAGGAACAAGCCGGGCGCCGATGGTGTCGGTGATGTCGAAACCGCGGTGCGGTACGGAGCGATTCCCGTCGGACAAGGACCGGTCGCGCTAACAGCCGGGCTCGGACTCGGGATTCCCACGGGCGACCGCACGCGCGATCTCGGCGAGGGACGGCTCACGTTGGAACCGTTTTTCACGGCGAGCACCTGGGTGAGACGATGCAACGTGCAGGTCAACGGCGGATGGACGCGCGCGATCACCAATTCCGGCCAAGAACCCCGCGATGATTTCGAGTACAACGTGGTGATCCTGTACCCGGTGAAACGGTGGTATGTCGGCTTGGAAGGCAACGGTGACTCGACCAGCGCGGTGACCACCTATTACGTGACGCCCGAACTGATCTGGAGGCCAATGAAAAGCCTGGAGTTGCTGGTCGCGGCGCCGTTGGGGGTCACACGTGAATCGGCCGATTATGGGGTGATCGGTGAGGTGTCGCTGGAACTGGAGAGTGTCACACATCGCGGCACGGACAAGGATTAGGCGTTCGGCACTCTCATTCCTGCAACCGAACACGCGCCGAGCGCATCCAAAACGCAAGTCATCCGGAAATTGTGGGGTTGATCGAGGTTTGTGGTGGATTTTTCGCGAGGGTTCTGGTAGAAAATCGACGGCGAGTAGGTGGTCATGGTCATCAGTATCATCATTCCTACCTTGAACGAGGAGGGCAGCCTCCCCGTGACGTTGCGTCAGTTGGCGAGCCATCCGGACGTTGAATTGATTGTCGTCGATGGCGGATCGGTGGATCGGACTTGCGAACTGGCCCAGGGGTTCACACCTTACGTCTTCCGCGCGCTGCCGAACCGCGCCAGGCAGATGAACATCGGCGCCCGCCACGCGACAGGTGACATACTCCTGTTCCTGTACGCGGACACCTTTTTGTTGCCCAGCGCCCTGGAAGAAATCCAGCGACGGATCATCGGGGACGGGGCGGTGGGCGGCGCGTTTGATTTGCATATCGATTCGCGGCGTCACCTGTGCAAGCTCGTGGCACGGGCGGCCAGCCGCCGGTCGCGCTGGTTGCGGCTGCCGTACGGCGACCAGGGGATTTTCGTCTGGCGGCAGGTGTTCGAGGCGCTGGGCGGGTTCCCGGAAATTCCGATCATGGAAGACGTTTCGTTCTCGCGCCGACTGCGCCGCGCGGGACGGCTGACGTTTATCCGCTCGGGACTGGTCAGTAGTGGCCGCCGGTGGAACGCCAATGGCGTCGTGCGGACCACGCTGGTGAGGTGGTGGGTGACGTTGCTGTTCCTGCTGCGGGTTCCCCCGCGGCAAATCCGCCACATTTATGACAGTTGGCTGGTGCCGGGCAAGCCACCGCGCAACAAGAGCGCGTTATTTCCGTCCAACCAAAAGAGCCTGCAAGAGCGAAGGTAGTCCTGACAAGACGGACGCTGGTGTAGCGGCGCTTCTGCGAAGCGTCCGATTTCTGATCCAACAAACTTTCCGCGCTTCACAGAAGCGCGGCTACAACGTCACCGGGTGGTTCGTTATCAATGCTGGTTGATCACGTCGATCAGGGAGCGCAACCGCCCGAAATTGGTGCGATTGAACGGGAAGACGATCCGGTGCAGTTCCTTCAGTTCGGGCTCGTTGTCCTCTTCGGGGAGCGGGCCGGACGCGCGGAATTGTCCGCCGTTGAGGCAGATGTCCGAGAAACGGGCGTTGAGCGTGCGCAGCAGGTTCTCCGTGGCGGGATACTTGACCCGCACGACGAGCGCGTCCTTCACGTACCGGCAGGATTGGTAGTTGCTGTAGAACTGCGTGATTTCCGCGCAGGCTTCCTCGACGTCGTCGGTGACCTTGAACAGCGCGAGGTCTTCCTTGCTGACGAGCGCCTCATCGAGGAGCTGGTCCTCGACGAACCGCCACCACGTCTTCCAATAGTTGCCGCGCGGGCGGTCGACGAACACCAGCGGTTTGGGCTGGCTCTTGCCCGTCTGCATCAGCGTGAGCGCCTCGAACCCTTCGTCATGCGTGCCGAATCCGCCGGGGAACAACACGATGGCGTCGCTCTCCTTGATGAAGCAGAGTTTGCGGGTGAAGAAGTACTTGAAATTGATCAGCTTGCGGTCGCCGGCGATCTCGAGGTTCGGTTCCTGCTCGAACGGCAGGCGGATGTTGAGCCCGAAACTGTTGTCGCGGCCCGCGCCGCGTTGGGAGGCGCCCATGATGCCTTCCCCGCCGCCGGTGATGACCATGAACCCGCGCTCGACGATGGCTTTGCCGAAGGCGACGGCCTGCTGGTACTCCGGCGCGTCGGGCTTGGTGCGGGCCGAGCCGAAGACGGTGACTTTGCGCCGGCCGCGGAACGGCGCGAAGATCTTCGAGGAATAGCGCAACTCCTTGAGCGTGGAGGTGATGACCTTCATGTCGAGGCGGTCGGCCTTGTCGTCGATGAGCCGTAGCGCGGTCTCGATGATGTCCTCGACGAGGTCGTCGTTTTGGTAGCCGCCGCCGTGTTGCTGGATGAGCTGCTGGATGAGAGACAGGTCCTTGTTGGACTGGGACATAATGCTTCCTTGGTTGTGTTGGGCGGGGAGCACTGCTTGAGTCGAGCTTCGAACCATTGGTGAGTCGAGGGCCGACTACAGCGTTGCGCCCCGCGCATGTTTATTTCTGTTGGCAATGAAGTGTACTCCCTCATGGCGGCATGTAAAGGTTTTTTTGGACGGTGGCCGGCAAAACGGCTTGCGGGGCCGTAATTAAAACCTCTGGGCAACAACCCTCACCCTGACCCTCTCCCTTCGGCGAAGGGAGAGGGGAATCTCCTCGCCCCGCTCGCGGGGAGAGGATTAAGGTGAGGGGCAATTATGCGCAAAGCCGAACACTTTTAATTGCATCCGGCTTGCGGCAAGGGGCTGACTCGTGTAGACGAGCGCGGTGTGACTGCGGACGAGATCATCGCGCGGCTGAACCTAAAACGCCATCCGAAGGAGGGCGGTTTCTATTCGGAGACTTACCGCGCGGACGAGACGATTCCCGCAGGCGTCCTGCCGGCGCGCTATCCGAGCCAGCGGTCGGTCAGCACGTGCATTTACTATTTGCTCACGACGGGAACCTTTTCCGCCATCCATCGACTGCAGAGCGACGAGATTTTTCATTTCTACCTCGGCGATCCCGTCGAGATGCTGCAACTTTCTCCTGACGGCAAGGGTCGGACGGTGGTACTCGGCACCGATTTACGGTCGGGCATGATGCCGCAGGTCGTCGTCCCGCGCGGCGTATGGCAGGGGTCGCGGCTGGTGGCGGGCGGGACGTTTGCGTTGCTCGGCTGCACCGTCGCGCCCGGTTTCGATTTTGCCGATTACGAGCACGGGCGGAGGGACGAGTTGTTGGCGGTCTACCCGGAGTTTCGGGAGAAAATCGTCGCACTGACAAGCGAGTGAGGCGGCCATCGTGTTTGAAGCGGGGTTGCGATAGGCTTGGAACGTGCAAAGGCCATCGATCATTTCTGAGTCCTTGGTGGACGCCTTGCGGGAGGCGCGGGCGGTGGTGGTGTTGACGGGAGCGGGTGTGTCGGCGGAGAGCGGGATACCGACGTTCCGCGATGCGATGGACGGGTTGTGGGCGAAATTCGATCCGCACGAGCTGGCGTCGCCCGAAGGGTTTGAACGCGATCCCAAGACGGTGACGCGTTGGTACGACTGGCGGCGGGAGAAATGCGCGGCGGCGAAGCCGAACGCGGCGCACCTGGCTTTGGCGAGGCTGGAGAACCATCTGGCAGCGCAACAACGGGCGTTTACGCTGCTCACGCAGAATGTGGATCGGCTTCATCAGGCTGCCGGCAGCCGCAACGTCGTCGAATTGCACGGGACGATCTGGGTCTGGCGCTGCACGCGGTGCGGCATCGAACGCGAGGAACGCGGCGTACCATTCAAAGAATATCCGCCGCGGTGCGCGTGCGGGGGAGCGCGGCGACCGGCGGTGGTGTGGTTCGGCGAGATGCTGCCCGAGGACGCGATGCAACAGGCGGGCGACGCATTGGAGGCGTGTGATTTGTTTTTCTCGATTGGCACGAGTGCGGTGGTCGAGCCGGCGGCGAGTTTCATCCATCACGCGCGGCGTCGTGGCGCGAAGACGGTGGAGATCAATCGCGAGCCCACGCCGATTACGCCGGTCGTGGACTGGTCATTGCCCGGAAAAGCGGGAGAAATACTTCCCGAAGTGGTCCGGCTGGCGTTTGGGATTTGAGGGGCGCACCGGCTCGGAGATTCACCACGAGGTCACGAAGCACACGAAGGTGGCTGTAGGCCGCGTGCCCCCACGCGGCGTTGCCTCTTGACCATACACAAGGCGCGGGCTAGCGCAGGGCGCCGGTTTGGCGGAGATTACGGACGATCTGCATTGTGGCCGTGCTTTTGTTGAGCGTGTAGAAGTGCAGACCATCGACGTTGGCGGCGAGGAGTTCGCGGCACTGGCGCGTGGACCAGTCGACGCCGTAGCGCAGGACGGCTTCGGGATCGTGGGCGATCAGGTTGAGGTCGATGCGCATTTTTTCCGGGATGCCCGCGCCGCACATCGCGGTGAATTTTTTCATCTGGGCGACGTTGGTGACGGGCATGATGCCGGCGATGATGGGGACGGTGATGCCGATGTCCCGGCAGCGGGTGACGAAGCGGAAGAAATCGGCGTTGTCGAAGTAGAGCTGGGTGATGACGAAATCGGCGCCGGCATCGACCTTGGCCTTGAGGCGGCGACGGTCGGTATCGAAGTCGGGCGCTTCGGGATGTTTTTCGGGATAGCCGGCGCACCCGAGACTGAATTTCTCCGCGAAATGCTTGCGCAGGTGGCGAATCAGATCGACGGCGTTCTTGAAATCGGGGAACCAACCTTCGGGCGGTTCGGGCAGGTTTGTGGGCCGGTCGCCGCGCAGGGCGAGGACGTTCTCGATGCCGCGCGCGGCGAAATTTTCGAGGGTGCCATCGATGTCCTTCAACGTCTGACCGACGCAGGTAAAATGGGCCATCGCTTCGAGTTTGAATTGCTCCTTGATCTTGAGCGTGACCTCGAGCGTGCGGGCGCGCGTGCTGCCGCCGGCACCGTAGGTGCACGTGGCGAAGGACGGATGCAACTCGTGCAGGTGCGCGAGCGTATCGAGGAGGTTCGCCATCGCCTCGTCGGTCTTCGGCGGAAAGAACTCGAACGAGACCGTCGGCCGCGTCGTCTTGAGGATATCGCTGATTTTCACAGGGTTGCTTGTCGAGACAGTATTATGATTTGGGAGTATGCACTTGACGCAAACCAGGCGTCAAGCAGGCGTACCGGCAAATGTACCGGCTTTCAGATTGCGACGAGCATTCGTGGCGTGATACAACGCCAGCATGAACCGGCTGCTGCTCACCGTCGAAGGGCTGCTCAGCAGCAAGGAGCGACTCGACACCCCGCCGCAAGCCAATCCGTTTGCGAAGGCAGAGCGGGAGGGCAAGGCGGAGAAGCAGGAGGAGATGCTGTAGAATGGAGAACGACCAGAGCGATGACTTTGGCGAGATTTTTTCGGACAGTCCGAAAGATTACAAGTTCCCGCCTCCGGAAATGACATGGAAGTCGCCATGTTATGTGGAGCTTGCGATTCCGATTAGTTGCCCGCTCTTCTCGACGAGTGATGGAGGCTCTGCATGGCAAAATGTAGCGTTCGCCTTCCCTGTCGACATTCTGGCTCGGCGAAAAGCAGAAGATCAGTTGAGTGAAATGTCTCATGAGGCATTTCAATTGATACGGGGACCGTTTGAGAAGGAATGGGCAAAGATCATTTTCGGGCAGTACGACCTTTTGAAGCAGAAGTTGGTCGATATCCCTACACTCTTTCGTCCTCCGTTGAAATACGTGCGGCGGTGCGAGTTCAGCGAGGTAGGGTTGTCCACTGCGCTGCGTATGCAGCCGGACTCGATGGACGTGTACGTTGCTAGAGAAGGGGGACAATACCCGAGTCGTCGACATTTGCGCGTTCATTCGAGCTTGAAAATGCCGCAGAAGGGCTTTGTGTGGTTCGACCAGCGAATCCCTGAACGGCTTGGAGACGAGGAAATCTGCCTTTGGTTCGAGGCGCTCGTCAGCCGCCTCCCCAAGAGATCCCGTCCGCTGAACGTTGAGAGTTGGGTGGTCAAACTGGCGGAATACGACGATAGCTTAGTGAGGCAGGAAGCCAGGCGCGGTGAAGAGTGGTTGGAACGTTCCAAGATTGCAGTCGTCTTCGGGCCGGAGGACGAGCCCGCCAAATCGCATGTAGAGGATTTCTATCGAGACGAAATAACGGCGTTTCGGCTTGGGGCCAACGTGTTGGAGTTTTTCGCCGAGCAGGAGTTTGATTTCCCTTCAGGAAAGAAGCGAGTTCCCTCGCGGGTGGTCGTTCTCTGCAAAGATGCTGGTGCCGCGAGAGCAACCCAGCTTTCGATGGAGGACGCCACGAAGGTCTATTTTGGCCTCAGTAAAGATATCTGTGGAATTATCCTCGAATGGAAGGGCCAAGTCTATTCCATCGGTGTCGGTGAAGCCACAATACGCCGATACTGCTGCCCGAAAGGAGAACGCCTCTTACTGCCGTCCCCTCCGGGACAAAAGTTCAGGTCCCACGTCATTCTAGGCAAGTTGAAGCCGCCTTCGGGATCGTGAAGGAATCAGTCGAAAGGAATCGGTGGTCGCGCGGAAGGCGCTGTCCTGCTGTCGTCTCGCCCTAGCGGCGTGAATCGCACCCCCGCCATCTCCGGGCCTCCCAAACACGCTTGTTTGAAGAAAGTGTGGTCGTGCCGGGGGCACGGATTTGGCGCGAAGGGGGACGGAAACGACAGAGATGCTTCGACCCTTCGACGATGCTCAGGGCAGGCAGGCTCAGCATGACACCGTGAGAGAGGCAAGAAGACTTGGCAGGCAAGACCGGCGCTCGTAGAGCGCCGCTACAGTTAGGAGGACGGCGCGACCCCTCACCTTAATCCTCTCCCTCAAGGGGCGAGGAGACGCCCTTATTTGTCGAGGAACTTTTTGTAGAAGGGCGATTTTTTGTAATCGCGGGCGACGCGGTCGAGAATGCGGTCGCGATGGTCGATCAGGCGTTTCGGTTTCCGCGGTTTGGATTTGTCGAGCGCGTACGCGGTGATCAGGGGAAGAGCGATGGTCGAGTCCACGTAGCAGACGACCGCATCAGGAAGTTTTTTCGGGTCGACCTTGCCCCAGCTCACGGCTTCCGCCGGCGTCGCGCCGGAGAGGCCGCCCGTATCGGGGCGGGCATCGGTGACCTGGAGGTAATAATCGTGGCCTTTCTCGTTGAGGCCGAGCACTTCCTGAATTTGCGGCTCGGTCTGGAGCATGAAATTCTTCGGGGAACCGCCGCCGAGGATGAAGACGCTGGAGTTGCGTCCATGTCGCTTGGCGTCGTAGACGATGGCGGCGGTCTGGTTGACGTCGCGGTTCACGTCGAACTGCAGTTTGTATCCCGCGAGGCTCATGGCGGCGACGTTCATGCCGATGGAACTGTCGCCCGGGCTGCTGGTGAAGCAGGGGACACCGTGCTGGTAGGCGACGGAGATGAGCGACGTGTCTTTGAGGCCGAGTTTGCGCGCGCGTTGATGGACGTATTTGCCGAGGAGATAATGAAATTCGTCGGTGCCCATGGACCGCTGGAACTCGCGACCGCTGATGACCTGGCGGATAAAGGCGTCGGTATCGAGCAGCACGCTGTAGTCGAAGAGGATGTCGTAGATGCGGATGATCTGGCGTTTGCGCAGCTCGATGTCGTCGAGGAACGGCGAGCCGCGGTACAGCTTCATATCGAGGCCGTAATGGATGTCGTGGTAGAGGTTGGCGCCCGTGGTGACGATCCAGTCGATGAACCCGGCTTTGATGAGGGGGATGAGACAGGATTTGCCCAAGCCGGCGGGCACGAGCGCGCCGGTGAGGCTGACCCCGACCAGGCCGTTGCGGGGCAACATCTTTTGCGTGAACAACTCGCAGCCTTCGCGGAGGCGGGCGGCGTTGTAGGCCTGGAAAGTGTCGGCAACGAGCTGGGAGGCGCGGGCGCCCCTGGCGGCGGGCCGGGGGTTGAGGCGCAAGAATCGGCGGAATTTGCTGACATTTTTCATGTGGCCAGAGATTTTTCTTCGTGCAAACGTCCGGGCGAGCCCCTAGAATTAACGACCGCATAAATTTTTGCAACCTATTTAGGAGGGCACATCCCATGGAGCCACGAGAGATACGCATCGGCCATAGTCCCGACCCGGATGACGCATTCATGTTTTACGGGTTGACCCACGGCAAACTCGACACGGCGGGTCTGACGTTTAAACATGTCATCCGGGACATCGAGAGCCTGAACCATCTGGCCGTGGAAGGCGAACTGGAGGTAACGGCGCTCAGCGTGCACGCGTATGGGTACGTGATGGACAAATACGCGCTGGTGGCGAGCGGCGGAAGCTTCGGGGACAAGTGCGGGCCGATCGTGGTGGCGCGAAAACCGATGGACGTGGGCGAGCTGGCCGACGACCGGATCGCCGTGCCCGGGACGATGACGAGCGCGTATCTGCTGTTGAAACTGCTGCTGATGAATTTCAAGTTCGAGGTGGCGCCATTCGACAAGATCATGGACCTGGTCAAGAACGGCGAGGTGGACGCGGGGTTGTTGATTCATGAAGGGCAGATCACCTACCAGCAGCTGGGGCTGCACAAGATCGTCGATCTGGGCGAGTGGTGGTACGCGGACACGGGATTGCCGACGCCGTTGGGTGTGAACGCGGTGCGGAAGGATCTCGGCAAACAGTTGATGCGCAAGATTTCGGAGTTGCTGACGGCGAGCATCCGCTACGCGTTGGAGCATCGCGCGGAAGCCGTTGCCTATGCCCGGGAATTCGGCCGTGGCATGGACGCTGCTACGACAGACCGGTTTGTGGGAATGTATGTCAACCCGCTCACATTGGACATGGGAATGAAAGGCCGCGAAGCCATCACATTGTTGCTGACCCGCGCGTATCACGCCGCGCTGGTGCCGCGCCCGGTGAATCTGGAGTTTGTCGAGTGATGGCGAACAGCGGAAGCAACGAAGGGCGCGGCGCGTGAATTCAGGCGGGCGTGTTTCCCTCCTGACCCGGGGGCTGCTTCTGTGGTTGGCGGCAACACCGGTCTGTCGCGCCGCTTGGGACTTCACCGCCCCCGGCGAACCGAGCCGCAACTGGAGCGTGTCCCTCAATAACGGCGTGCAATACGACGACAACTTCAACGGGACCGAGACCGACCGGCAGGCAGGAATCCAGTACACCTCGGACCTCACCCTGCGCGCCAAGTTTCCCTGGGAGCGTGCGTTTGTTGCGGGGCAGTACGACTACGGGATTATATATCCGGAAAATAACACTTTGGGTGGAGTGGAGCAGACTCACAACCTGAACCTTTCGGTGAATTTCAGCGTCAACCCCCGGCTGTTGCTGAGCGTGACCGAGAATTTTATCGATTCAGTCCAACCGCAACTAGTACAAACGGCGGCTGGAGTACCCCCCACGGTCATCATTGCGGGCGCATACATATACGACAACGTCGGCGCCAGTGTGAGCTACTCGCTGGCGCCCCGTTGGAGCATGTCGGTCGCGGGGAGTTGGGACATCTGGAAGTATGGTGAAGCGCTGTATGCAACCAACAATAACCACGAGGATTACTCGTCGACACTTTCCCTATACTACTCCATTGATCCGCGCACGATTGTGGGAGTGAATTACCAGTATGCTGGAGATATCTACACTAACCCCGGCTTCAAGAACGGTCTGAACGCTTCTTCCAACACGGGATACCTGTCCCTGACACACCAGTTTAATCCGAAGTTGACGCTGGTTCTCAATGGCGGTTATACCGTGCGGGATTCGGAGGACGGCACCACCAGCACCGCCCCGTCCGCGTTCGGCTCCCTTGCCTACAATTACGGTCCGAAGGACACGATCTCTCTCGTGGGCGCCGAATCTTTGAATTCGTCCGGCATCGGGTACAACCAAGGTTTCACCGCGGAAGAAAACGAGAGCGTGGCCTTGCAGGTGAACCATCGATTCACGGCCAGATTGTACACCGTGGTCGAGGCGACGTACGTCCACAGCGCCTTCACCGCGGAGGTTCTCGATCAGTTCCTGGTGCCAAAGAATGTGACACCAACGGAGGACTCCATAACCGCACATTGGGGTATCCGCTATGATTTCAGGCAATGGTTGTCCGCGGGGGTGGACTACTACTACACCAAACTTACTTCTTCGGAAGTGGTGTTCGCATCGCCGTATTACCGAGACCAAATCGGCGTGAGTTTGACCCTGACATACTGAGTGGGCTGGTGAAAAGCGCGGCTTTCGGCACGAGAATTGCATCTCTTCAGGTTTGAATGGAAAAACGACGGAAACATCGCCCTACCAGCAAGATTGGCAAGGTGTTCTCGAGTGCGGACTTGCCGCCTGACTTTTCACTTGCCTGTGGGCGGAACTTGGTGTTTAGTGCACGGACTTCAAAAATTTACTGATGGATACGACTCAACCAGCCCCTGAGACGCGACTTCACTTCTTGGATTATTGGCGCGTCATTAGAACCCGCAAGGTGATTCTGTTCTTGGTCTTCTTGCTCGTTGTTGTGACCGTATTTACCATAACCCTCTTTCAACCAAAGATTTATATGGCAGCGGTCCGCATCAAGGTCGAACCAGAGAGGCCCACGGTGCAGATGGAAGGGGGAAATCAAATGCCGATCTACGACCCGTTTTTTCTGCAGACCCAATACGAAATCCTTCAGTCGCAGAAAGTTCTGTACCCGGTAATCGAGCGGCTCAATTTACAGCAGCACTGGGGAGTTGACGTTAAGCTGCCCGAGGACATGGCTTTCAGACGGCTGAAGGGGGCGCTGGCCGTTCGCCGTTTCCGTGACACGTCGCTCATCGAGATTTCGGTATATGACCGCGAACCCGCGCTGGCAGCCCAGATCGCCAACACAATTGCTGATTACTATAAAGATGAGCGGCAGGAGGTGAAGCGCGAGGATACCCAGAAGGGAATCGACAAGCTGCGCGACGAAGTCGCGCAGCAAGAGGAGCGGGTCCATCAGGCTCAGGAAAAGGTCGAGAAGTATCGCAGAGAGCTGGGGGTGCCGGTAATCAACCAGTCCAAGCTGAACGACCAAACACTCCAGAGTTTGGAATCCAAACTGACCGAGGCCCGCAATGACGTGGCTGGACTTCAGGAAGAACTGAATGAAGTCGAAAAACTCACCCCGCGACAACTGCGCGGTGCCGTCACCAAGCTGATTAGCGACTCCACGGCGCAAACACTCCTGCAGAACCTGACCGATATCGAAACGCGTCTGGAGACCTCCAAGGAGGATTATGGTCCGGAACACCCGACGGTCCTGGCATTGATCGCCACGCGCGATAAACTGCTGGACCAGCTCAATGACCGTCTGGAGGGTATCAAGGCGGGTATCGCCATCGAGTTGGCGGTGGCCAAGGCCCACGCCGATGACCTGCAGAAGCAACTCGACGATGCCAAGAACGCCGACCTCATCCTGCAGAGCGAAAAGTATCTCCCATTCCTAAATGCCGAGCGCGACGAGGGGTCCGAGATAAAACTGTACGAGGGCCTCAAGGGGCGGATGCAGGAAGCCACGGTCGAAATGGAATTGCCACGCAGCCCGGTGGAAGTGATTGACCATGCGGAAGCGCCGTTGCCGTCGATGTACGTTAAGCCCAACATCTGGCTGAACGTGGGCATGGGAGCCGCCGCCGGCTTGGTGTTCGGCATTGGCCTCGCGTTCTTCATCGAGTTCCTCGACACCAGCATCAAGAGAATCGAGGACATCGAGAAGTACCTGGGGTTGCCCGTCCTGGGCGTCGTCGGACAACAAGCCGGATTGCTGCACCGCGGCAATGTTTCCATGTCCCACCTCGAGGCGTACCGCATGATGCGCACCAACATCGAATTCGCCAAACCGGAGGGTGCGCCGACCTCATTTTGCGTGCTCAGCGCGGGCGCCGGAGAAGGCAAATCGTTTACCATCGCCAACCTCGCGTTTGTCTACGCACAACATGGCGCCCGTGTCCTCGTGGTCGATAGCGACCTGCGTCGCCCTGGCGTTCATGAACATCTGGGAGTCGCCAACAATATCGGCCTCGCGGATTACCTCAGCGGCGCCAAGAGTGTTCAGGACATTATCCAACCGACTGAAACCGCGAACCTCTGGCTGATTGCCGCCGGCGGCGGTTCCTCGGCGCGAGCGGCCCTGCATTTGCTGACCTCGCAACGGATGGCGGAACTCATCCGCCAGGTCGTGCAACAGTTCGATGTGGTCATTTACGATACGCCGCCCATCCTCGGCGTCAGCGACGCCGCAGTCATGACCCGCGAAGTGGGCATGTCGCTTCTCGTGGTCCAGCACCGGCGTTACCCGCGCAACATGGCCCGCCGCGCCGTGCAGGTCATTCAGAACGCCGGCGGCAAGCTGCTCGGGTGCGTGGTGAACAACATCCAGCTCGGCCACGATGAGACCTACTACTACTATCACGACCACTATCACGACCAGCTCGAGTTCGCCCAACACACCCGCGAACTCCGCGAGAAAAAGCAGGTCGCAGCCACCAAGCCATCGGGCGGTGATGAGATTGACCTATCCGGAAAGTATTGAGAGAACGATTCGCCGCGGACCTGTTTGGCAATCCAGGTTGTGCACGGCATCGTGGAACAATTGACTTCATGAATTCAACCCGACGGATTAATCGATGCGCGTTGGTTGGCTGGCGCCTGGCGCTGGCCGCCGTCCTCGGCCTGTCCGCCGGATGCAGCACTATCAACGACCTGGTCGGTCGGTCGAACCCGTCGAACGCGTCGGCCCGGTCATCGTCTGCCGGCACGACCGCCGCCGCGGCAACCGCCGCGGGCGCGAGTGACGAAGAGGTTTCCGGCAGACTCCGCACGGGAGACGAGATCGTCGTCAAGATCGACGCCGGCGCGGCGACCGCCTCGACGGCCGCCATACCCTCCGATCTAATCATTGACGACCAGGGGAATATCGAGTTGCCGCTGGTCGGGCAGATCAAGGCGGCCGGACTCACGGCCAGTGAGCTGGGGGAACGCATTCAAGCCAACTATGTGCCCCGCTACTACGTGCGTTGCACCGCCACCGTGCTCATTGCCCAGCGGTTCTTTTACGTCGGCGGCGAAGTGAAGACCCCCGGCCGCTTCCTCTGGAGTGAGGACACGAGCCTCCTGAAGGCCATCAACACAGCCGCCGGATTTACGGATTACGCGAATCGGCGCAAGGTGCAGTTGGTCCGCGGCAAGACCACCGAGACGTACGATTGTGAAGACCTGCAGCGCCATCCGGCCAAGGACATCCCGATCCGGCCCGGGGACACCGTGACCGTGCCGCGCAGCATCTTCTGAAAAATCGACCGTCGGATTGCCAGTCAACAGGAGGGGGCACGCAACGGGTACGGTGAACCACCGCTCGAGTAACCGCAACGTCCGCGCCGTCTGGACGGGCCCACAAACCCCGTTGGGGCGCGTCTGCCAAACCACCGTCGTTGTTCTCAGCCTGTTGGTCTTGGTGTTTGCCCCGTTGGCCTTCGGTGCGGTTCGGCTCTGGGCGCTTGGTCCCATCCTCATTGCCATCGAAGTGGCGGGTGTGCTGTGGATCGTCCGTGTTCTCAACGCCCGGGAAATCCCCGTGGTCTTCTCGACGGTCGGCCCGCCAGTCATTGCTCTGGCGGCGTATGGGGTGATTCGCTACGGCTGGAGCGAGATCGAGCCGATTGCCAGCGCGGCGATGATGCTCTGGCTCGCTGCGGCGCTCCTCTTCTTTCTGGTCCTCAACAACGTTCGACACCGCTGGCATGTCACGCTGGTGGTCTGGGTGCTCGTCGGCGCGGGCACAATGGTCGCCCTCTGCGGTTTGTGGCAGGGAATCGCCGGATCATCGTCCGTGTGGGCGTTTCCCCAGTACGACCGGTATCTGGGCAGTGCCAGTGGCACGTTCATTCGCCCGAGCCACGGCGCGGCCTACCTGGAATTGGTGTTCCCGATCGCCGCCGCCAACTTCCTCTTTTCCCGTCGCCGGTTTGAACACAAGGTGGCCATCGCCATCGCCTGTTTGCTCATGGGCGCGGCCTTGTTGTTGATCGCCGCCCCCAACGGCTGGCTGGGATGGCTGGCCAGCATCATCGTTCTGCTCGTCTACATCATCAAACGCGGCAGCAAACAGTCGCGCTGGCTCATGATCGGAGTGGGACTGCTGGGTCTCTTGCTGGTCGCGGCCCTCATCGGTCTCCTGGCGTCGGGAGCACCGGAGCAAGGGTTCCCGACGACAGAACACCCGTACGGGGAGGCGTCGTGGCCCGCCGCCTGGCAAATGGCGCGCGGCAACTTGTTGCTGGGGGCCGGGCCGGGCATGTTTCGGTGGCTGTATCCGTCCTACCGGGCCGTGCAGGGTGTGATGGACGCGCCGGACAATGAGTATGCCAGCGTGTTTACCGAATACGGGCTGGTCGGGTGTGTGCTGGTCGTGTGGGTCCTCGCGGCCTTCGTGATCGCGGCCATTCACATCCTCTCTGTTCGCGCGTCACGGTATTCCGCGTCCACTCCGTCAAACCGCTACGCCTTTGCCGTCGGCGGACTGGCCTCGGTTGTGGCCGTCGCCGTCGGCGCCCTGTTCGACTCGAGCCTCCACGCGCCGGCCAACTTGTTTACCGTGGTGGCCATCATGGCGACGACACTCACCTGTGGCGTCCACCCCAGCGGCAAAATCGAGGAGGACGAGGAGTTGCCGGGCCGGTATGCGCCCCTCGCGGTCAAGGGTGTCAACAAGGTCGCGCTGGCCGTGTCGTTGGCCGTCGTGGTGCTGCTGCTCGCGTCGCGATTGTGCAAGAGTTACCCGTCCGATTTCTATTTGCGGCTGGCCCGGCGGGCCGGGGATTCGTTGGATTGGGACACGGCCCGGGAGCGATACCGGCAGGCGTGGGAATTTGACCGCCGCAACTTCGATGTCGCGACCGCCATCGGCGATTTGCTGAGCGCGCGCGCCACGTGGGACGTCGCCCAGCGCGAGAAGTTGTTGGACGAAGCGATTATCTGGTATGAGCGCGCGTTTACGGCCAATCCCTACGCCATGGATGTCCAGGTCAAACTCGGGCGCGTGTACGACGCCCTGGGCAAACGGGAGCTTGCCGAGGAACGCTATCGCCGCGCGATTCAGGCCGACCCCGACAATGCGTCCTACCACGCCCAGCTCGGGCTGCACGACCTGCGTTGGGACGAGACCGAGAAGGCCGTTGCCAGTTTCATGCGGGCCTACGAACTGGGCGGTGACGACCCGCTGCCGGAAATCGAGTTGCGGCGGCTGGGCAAGCTGGGACCATGAGCCTGGCCCCCGGCACGTTACGCCGGCTGGCGGAAATCGTCGGCGGCCCGGTGAACCTGCGGCAGTCGCCCGAAGAACGCATCGCCTACAGCTACGACGGGACCGCCATGCTCGCGCACCAGCCCGAAGCCGTCGTCTTTGTCGAGTCGGCGCAACAGGTTTCCGATGTCCTCAAGCTCGCCAACGCGGAGGGGTTCCGGATCGTCCCGCGCGGCAGCGGCACCAACCTAAGCGGCGGCACGATCCCCGTAGAGAATGGCGTGGTGCTCGTCACGGTGAAGATGGATCGAATCCTCGAGATCGATCCGCGCAATCTCACCGCGCTCGTCCAGTCGGGCGTGTTGACGGCGAAAATTGACGAGGCGGCAGCGGCGCACGGGCTGTTTTACCCGCCGGATCCCGGCTCAATCAAGGCGTCCACCATCGGCGGGAATGTCGCCGAAAACTCGGGCGGGTTGCGCGGGCTCAAGTACGGCGTGACGCGGGATTACGTGCTCGGTTTGGAAGTCGTGCTGCCCACCGGCGAACTCCTGCGTTGCGGCACGAAGTGCGTGAAGGATGTGGCGGGTTACTCGATCAAAGACCTGTTCATCGGCAGTGAAGGCACGCTCGGTGTCGTCACGCAGATTCTACTCAAATTACTTCCGCGACCCGTGGCCCGAAAAACCATGCTGGCAACGTTTTCGTCGATGACCGATGCCGCCGAGACTGTGAGCGCGATCATCGCGGCGAGGATCATTCCCTGCACCCTCGAATTCCTCGACCGCACGACGATTCGTTGCGTCGAAGAGTACGCCAAAGTCGGGTTGCCACTCGATGCCGAAGCGGTTCTCTTGATAGAGACGGATGGACACCCCGTCGTTGTCGAGGAGGAAGCCGCGCGGATGATCGAGCTGGCGAAACGACATCAGGCCCGCAATGTGCGCGTCGCCGGGGATACTGCCGAAGCCGACAAGCTGACGTCGGCGCGTCGCGCCGCGTTCAGCGCGCTCGCCCGCGTTTCACCCACAACCATTCTCGAAGACGCGACGGTTCCACGGAGTGAACTGGCCACGATGATCGCGTTCATCCAGCAGACCGCCGAGAAATACAAACTCAAGATCGGCACGTTTGGCCATTTCGGGGACGGCAATCTGCATCCCACATTCCTCTGCGACGAGCGAAACCGCGAGGAAATCGAGCGGGTCCATGCCGCCTTCCGCGAGATCTTCGAGAAAGCCATCGCGCTCGGCGGCACCATCACCGGCGAACACGGCGTCGGCCTCGCCAAGAAGGAATTCCTGGAAAGGTTCGCCGGCAAAACCAGCCTCGATGTGATGCGCGCCCTCAAACGCACTCTCGATCCCAACAATGTCCTCAACCCCGGCAAGATCTTTGACTGAGCCGAATCTCCTGCAGCAAGTCGACTACTCGATCCTGCAACAGTGCATTCATTGCGGGATGTGTTTGCCGACGTGTCCGACATACGACGCGACGAAGAATGAGACGAGCAGCCCGCGTGGCCGCATCGCTCTCATGCGCGCCGTCGCGGACGGCCGGCTGACGCCCAACTCGGCGCAGTTTGCCGACGAGATGTATTTTTGTCTCGGCTGTCTCGCGTGTGAAACCGCTTGTCCCGCAGGGGTTAACTACGCCGAGATGATCGAGTTCGCCCGCGCCGAGGTGGAACACAACGGCGTGAAGGCGAGCGCGAAACGAAATCTCATTCGCGCGGTTGCCCTGCGTTGGCTCTTCGCCAAGCCGGGCCGACTGCGCCTCGTTGCCAGATTTCTCCGCGTCGATCAGGCCGTTGGCTTGTCGGGCGCGATCGCGCGGTTGCTTCCCAGGCGGTTGCGCGAACTGCACGCGATTCAACCGAAGATTTGCGACCGATTCTCCTTCGAACTGATTCGGGAAACCGAGTCGCCAACACAGCCCCGTCGCCATCGCGTCGCGTTGTTGACCGGATGCGTGCAGGATGTGGCGTATGCGAATGTGAACCGCGACACGGTGGACGTCTTGCTGGCCAACGGTTGCGAAGTGTTCACACCGCGCGCACAGGTCTGCTGCGGCTCGTTGATGGGACACAACGGCGAATTGCGGCTCGCCACGAGGCTCGCCCTCCAAAACCTTGATGCGTTCCCGTTGGAAGAACTCGACGCGATCATTGTCAACAGCGCCGGGTGCGGTTCGTTCATGAAACGGTATGGCGATCTCCTGCCGGACAACCCTCGCGCCAAAATTTGGGATCAGAAAGTTTGCGATATTCACAAATGGCTGATGAAGATCGGTATTCAGCCAATGGCTCGGCGGGAGCCTCGCCCTCCCGTTCGCGTGACTTATCACGAGGCGTGTCATCTCGTGCATGGCCAGAAGATTTCACAGGAACCGCGAGAGCTTCTGCGCGCGATTCCCGGCGTGGAACTCGTCGAGCTGCCCGAAGCCGCGTGGTGTTGCGGTTCGGCCGGAGTTTACAACATCACCCAGCCGGAAATGAGCCTGGCGTTGCTCGAACGCAAAATGAAGCAGATCGCCGCGACCGGCGCGAAGATCGTGGCCACGGGAAATCCCGGTTGCATCGGACAGATTCGGTACGGCGCGAAACGATTCGGAGTGGACGTCGAAGTCGCCCACCCGGTCACGTTGCTGGCGCGCGCCTATAAGTCGTGACTACTTTGCCGGTCCTGCGGCCGGATACGAAATCTCGAAGCGGCTGTAGATGGTGCTGCTGCCCCCGGGCCAATAAACGCCCGCCCCGCCAAAACGATTGGGCGCGATGGTTCCCTCCAGGGCGAGCGTTTCGTCGTCCACGTCGTTGGACGCGGTGACCGTCAGGTTGGTGCCGGTGACTTTCAGGGTCATGTGGGTGGTTGTCTTGAATACGCCGCTCAATACCTGCCGGTCGTTGAGGGGCGATCCCGCGCCGTTCTCGATCTTGTACAACTGAAACATGCATTTCGAGGCGGACTGGGTCGTTCGCCACATCCGCAGGGCGTAGCCATTTTTGGTGCGCGGATCATACTTGATGTACATGTCCGCGTGGAGATTGCGCGGGCCGCTGTCGGCGGGCGAGCCGGGGACCGAAAACCCCTGGCCTGCCTTTTCAGACGCCATCACCAGATCGACCTGCATGTCGCCGCAGTCCGCATCTTGCTGGTAGAGGAGCCAGGCTGCGGTGCTGGGCCGAATCCCGTAGCCATTCACATAATCATCCCCGGTCACAACGGCCCACGTGCCCAGGACCGTCCACAAACCGCTCGCATACGTCTCATTGGTTTCCGCCACGAAACTCCTGAAATTCGGCGAAACGGTGGTGGACCGGATGTCCGTTGCCGCGACGGGTTTTGCGCTCACCGCCTGTACTTCGGGACCGGGATCGCTCAAGCTGTGCTTGGGCTGGATAGTCACCTTGAGATATTTGCCGACATAGCCCGGCGTGAGCGGGAGCGTTTTCAGGGGCTGATTTCCCCGGCTGACAGCAACTTTCCTCGGATTGGTCCCGGCCGCGGTATCGCAGATGAACCAGGTAACGAGCGATTGATCCTGCTTGCCGCCCAAATCGAGCGTGTAACTTACCGTGGCCATTCCGTCCGCGGGCGGATTCACGGTCGGCCCCGCAGTCACCTTCGGCGGATCCAGGTATTTCGGCTCAACATAGACATGGGCCGTCACGTAGAAGCCGTTGGACGCGGTGGCGGTCACGTCGACCCATTCCGCCTGACTTGTCGCATTTCGACCCGTCACCACGACATTCGAGCCTGTCGTCCCGCTGAGTGAAACCAAATCGGATTTGCTTGACCAGATTACGGTTTGGTCGGCGCGCGTCGGCGTGACCTTCGCGCCGATGGTGGCGCCGGGTCCGCCCGTGCGAATCGACGCCGAACCGCCTGTTAACGCGATGCGAAATGGCAGACTCCCCTCCCCCGCCGCCTCGTACTTGCTCCTCGCGCCCGCCGGGTCCCAGTCGTCGGCCACCGCATTCGTCGCCGCCCGCAGCAAATTCCACGGGTTGAACGCCAAGCGTTCCCGATCGGACAACTCCCTTGAATACGTGAACGCGGGCGCGCCGACCGTGCTATCGTAGATGACCGCGGGATGGCCTTCGGCATCCTTATTGTGATAGGTGAGCGAAAGCTGATTCGGCCTGGGCGCGGCGATGCCCCGGACCCAGGCGACGTGAGCCTGCGGCAAATCGACCGGCACCACGCAATCGATCAGTACATTCGGCCGCTCGGCGCCGCGAAACTCGACCTTATAGAATCGCATGCCGCTGGTCGCTTCAAACCGGCAATTGAAGAAAACGATCCCCGAGGCCGACATCACCCCGGACCCCGTCGGATAGACCAGCGTGCAATCTTCCCAGACACTGATCTGGCCGCCCCCCATCCAGTCGTCCGTGCCTTCGATGTACACGTTCCTGAAATACGACCGCGTGGTGCGCAGGAACATCGTGTCCAGTCGCCCGAGCAGCGCCACGTTCTCGTACACATGCTTGTCCCCCGACGCCTGGAGCGCCACGGCCTGCGTGATGACGTCGGAACGTTTCACGAGATTCTTGCCGGGATCGCGGGGATACTCGTAGTCCGTGTTGCAATAATTGATGATCGTCAGGTTCTTCGCGGTGAATCCGGTGGCGTTGACATCGATGATGTACCCGTCGTCCTCGGCGCCTTGCATCAGGCCGCGATTGTCCGCCAACACCACCGCCCGCCGGTTATTGGTCAATCCCAGCAGTGTGATGTAGTTTTTCTTGATGCTCAGGCTCGGCCCGCGCGGCGCCTGGCCCGGCAACTGGTACACATTCGGCCTGATCCCGATCACCGTCGGTTTCGCTTCCGTTCCCTCGGGCGCGGCCTCATACGCGGCCTGCAACGTCTTGAATTTCCTCGCCGCCGGGTCGTCCTGGGGAAGGGTGCCATCGACCAGGTAATCATACGTCAACTTGGCCGGATCGATCGAGCTCACGACCGGCTCGGAACCGCCCCTGACGTTGTCTTGCGCCCGCGCGGCCCGTGCACTCAGCGACAAAATGATCAGGAAAACAAACGTGGCTTTGAAGCTTTTCATGAGTTAATCCCGGGTCCATTCATTCTGAGTGCTCGTCACCTTGTCCCGTCGCCACTGCGGCAGGATTATGCCCGATTTCATTGGCGAACCAAGCAGAATCGGTTTCCGCCCATGCCGCCCAACTCCGCTCACGCGGTCAGAAAAATCGTTTCCATTGCGTCGTCTTGCCAAGGCCATAGCATTCTTGGTACACTCAAACTTACTGTCTGAAAGAGGACCCCCTATGCCACGAACAACGAAAGCAACGCCCCGCCAGATAGAGGCAATGTACGACTCGGGTGACAACAGAGTCACACAAGAGAGAAACGACTTTCTTTTGCCCCAAATCCGTTATTTGGTGAAGGAGGAGAAATGGGTCAACCTCCGGCCTGAGTACCAAAGACGACTGGTCTGGAGCAGGAAGAAAAAATCGCTCTTCATCGAATCGCTGCTGATGAACATTCCCATACCCCCCATCTTTCTATATGAGACTGACCTGAATCGTTACGAGGTCATGGATGGGCAGCAGCGGCTGAATGCAATTCTGGAGTTTTATGGTGGCGACCTTGTTCTTACGGGTCTCGAGACCTGGTCCGTTCTGAACGGCCTGAGGTACAATCAATGTCCCCCTCGAATCCAGCGGGGGCTAGATCGCCGTCGAATATCTGCGAATGTTTTGGTGGCGGAGAACATCGATCCCCGCCAAGCTGATTTCATCCGCAGGACGGTCTTCGAGAGATTGAATACAGGCGGTATGCAGTTGAATGCGCAGGAGTTAAGAAACTCCCTTTACACCGGCTCGTTCAACGACCTGCTCATTGAATTGGCCGGAACCCGCCTCTTTGACGAAATATGGGGAATTCCTCCTTATGAAGACCATTACCGAAAAAATGAAGGCTTTATAAGTGCAGACCTCGCAGATAATGACTTATTCAGCAGGATGTCCGACTGCGAAATTGTTCTCAGGTTTTTTGCCTTCCGAGATCATCGACGCATCAAGGGCTCTGTTCGCCGAATTCTCGACGATTACATGCGTGATCATCGGAGCCTGCCGAAGTCGCAAATAGATGGGCTCAGAGCAGCATTCTTGTCACGTCTCGAAACCGCTCACGAAATATTCGGCAACAAAACTTTTCAAGTTCGCGACGCCAAAGGGAAGTGGCGAATGTCTCGGCCATTATTTGACGCCGTGATGGTCTCAATCGATAAGCTACAAGACCACAAACGATCCATGATTGCGAGCAAGAAGCGAATTAATGAAGCACTCATAAAGAAATTGAGGAGGGGGAGTGTCTACGAAATTATCGTCGGCAAACCAAACACGGCAAAAGCGATCAAAAAGCGTATCAATATTGTATATAAACTCCTACGGCAATATTGCTAACGGCCGGCAAGATGCCCGCTGATGCAGTCAAAGAATTTGATCTAGCTCTGGACGAACTCAGGAGCAATCTTCACTTCGTCCAGACTGCAGCGCGTCTTCGCCCTAGGTTGGGCGCCATGCTCCATTGGCAGAACATGGACGCAGAGGCGCGGTCTCTGGTCAAGGCCTTCATGAAGCAACAAGGCGTGCAAGAGTCGCTTTTGTATCAGGGTATGGTGGTGGTGCTGGCGGGGGCTTTTGAAGAATTCGTACGACGATTATTGCACGACAGTGTCGTCGCTCTAGCCAGTAGCACACCCAACTACGACGAGTTGGACGCCGCGCTGAAGGCACAAAACGTCTATCGCACAGGCATCGCACTGACCACCGTATTTGAACCCCCGGATCATCTAGACATTAATTACGAGGTTCTCTGCAGAAATATAGGAACCTGCACCAAGGGCTCTTCACAGCATTTGTTGAACGCCCAAGCATTCACAATTTTTCTGGCTACCATATCCCCAAAGAACCTGACTGACGCCTTGAAACGAATAGGACTCAAATTGAATTGGGACGACATTGGAAGGGCTGCCGGAATGCAGACTGTCCTGCAAACAACCAAGACGCGCGAAACTTCAGAAGCGACTCAACATTTCCTTGCAGAGTTCGCTAAGAAGCGCAACAAGATCGCCCACGGCGGGGGTGGCACGATTGTTATCGTGGCCGAGGATGTTGAGCAGTTCTTGGATGTCTTTCGGGCGTTTGCGCGAACACTGGAAGGTGTTGTCGGATCATTTCTGCAGAAGCAGACGCGCCCAAGAAAGTAGGCTCGCGTCGGGCCGCACACATGCAACGGCAACAGTCCTTCCAGCCCTGACGCTATTGGGCTTCACCAGCCCATCCCCGTCAGCAGAGGTTGAATAATTGCTTTTACATCGTAGGATCACAATATATGAAACTGGCGAAGCGGCAGGAAACCAAGCCAACGATTCGCTTCAGTGCCAGGTTGTTTCGGCCCAAGGCAACCGAACAGATTGGATCGTGGACCATTCTCGCTCTGCCCAAGAACGCGAGTGCGAAGCTTCCATCACGAGGGATGACGATGGTGGAGGGAGCGATCAATGCCTTTCCTTTTCGAGCCGCTCTCGAACCAGACGGCAAAGGAAGTCACTGGCTCAGGGTCAACAAAGCCATGCACGATGCGGCCGGCGCTGACGCTGGAGACACGGTAACGGTGGAGATTACGCGGGCCGGAGAGGAACCGGAGATCCGGGTGCCCATGGATCTGCGCCGGGCCCTTGCCGCCGTCCCGCGGGCGCAGGCATCGTGGGCGGATATCACACCCATGGCGCGCCGGGATTGGATCTTCTCGATATGCTCAGCCAGGCAATCGGAAACGCGCCGGCGACGGATTGAGAAAGCGTGCGATATGCTGGCATCGGGAAAGCGACGATTATGTTGTTTTCCCGGTATCAAGTGGCTTATGAAAGAAAACGCAAAATCATGGGGAATGTGGCTTCCATTGCCGAACGCAAAAAATCGCTTTTCGCCGGGATCGACAACGTAGAAAACCGCGAAGATAATGTTGGGCTGTGACGACCACACTCTCATTTCTGGCTGCGGCGGCTTGTGGATACCTCTTGGGCAGCGCGAACACATCGCTGATAGTCTCGAGGTTTTGCGACACGGACGTTCGTGCCCACGGTAGCGGGAACGCCGGCGCGACGAACACGTTACGCGTTCTCGGCAAGACGGCGGCTGTGATCACCACCGTTGGAGACATAGCCAAAGGCGTCGTGGCGTTCCTGGTCGGTCGGTTCCTCTTACGGGACAGTCCATCACTGGCGGCCCTCGGCGGACTTGCTGCTGGATTCGGAGCAATCGTTGGACACAACTGGCCTCTTTATTTCCAGTTTCGCGGAGGCAAGGGGATATGGACGTCGTTTGCCGTGGCGCTTTCATTCGACTGGCGGATAGGCTTGGCACTCCTGTCGGCATTTGCCGTTGTCTTCGCTTTGTCGCGAATGGTTTCTTTGGCGGCCATCGTCGCAGCCGTGTTGTCACCGGTGATTGTTTGGCTCAGCGGCGGTGGACCAGTCGCCACCGGCGTCTTCTTCGTGCTAGCGGTGCTGGCGGTCGTGCGCCACCGTTCTAACATCAGGCGAATACTGGAAGGGCGCGAATCTCAGATTGGTGAGAAGAAAACCTAACAGGCCAGATGCAGCGAATCCGCCTCAGGCGGGCCTCGTTGCGGACATCATGACGTGAAAACTGGCGGAGGGGGAGGGATTCGAATCCGCCAAAGGCGGACAAGCCCTCTTAGGGCGCAGCTTTACCCGCCACAGGTGGGTTTACCCGCCTCGGGCGGGCCTCGTTGGGGATATTTACGGCGCAGCCACGCACGACCTTGACCGGATTTGAGAAATTTCTCTCGGACCCTCGCGGTGGCATGGTCAGGAAAGTCCTCCACGTGGAGGAGTGTGAATGCACCAATGACCTGCGAGCCTTTTGTTCGACGGCTCTCATGCTCAGCAAGCCTTCGCTGAAGGTCGTTGGTGATCCCCACATACCTCTTGCCGGTGCTTGTCCCCAGGAGAACGTAAACAGTAATCATGACGTGAAAAGTGGCGGAGGGGGAGGGATTCGAACCCTCGATGGACCGTAGGCCCATACTGGTTTTCGAGACCAGCCCGATCAACCGCTCTGGCACCCCTCCGAAAGCTCCGCGACGGATCGAGCAGAACCCGACCAGCCTAGCTCACTGCTGGCGCTGGCGCAAGCCGTCACTGAGCAGGTTGAAGGCCAGCACGGTCCATGTGATGGCCAGTCCGGGCGCGATGCACAGCCACGGGGCGAGACGGAACGTGCCTTGTTCCTCGCGGAGCATCATGCCCCATTCGGGAATATCGGGCTGGCCCGACAACCCGAGAAACGCCAGCCCCGCGGCTTCGAGCACGGCCCCGCCCAGCGTCAGCGTCGTCAGCACGAGAATCAGTCCCGCGCAATTCGGCAGGATCTCCAGCGCGGCGATTCGCCACGGCCCCGCGCCCGTGGCCCGCGCGGCCAGCACGTATTCCTTGGCGCTCTCCGTCACGAACGCCGCCCGCACTTGGCGCACCACGGTGGGCAGACTCGAAATGCCGACCGCAATCGCCACGCTGGCGGGGGACGGTGTCAGGATCGTCAGCGCGACCAACCCCAACAAGATCGATGGGAATGCCAGAAGGAAATCGGTCACGTGACTCACGATGACGTCGAGCCAGCCGCGCCGCGTGCCGGCGGCGGCTCCCAGCGCGGCTCCCCCGAGGACCGCAATCGCGGTCGCCCCGAGCGCAATGCCCAGCGTCGCCCGCGCGCCGTAGAGAATCCGGGTCAACACGTCCCGCCCGACGCCATCGACACCGATCCAATGTGCCCACGACGGCGGGGCGAGCGCCAGATCGCGATACAGTTGTTCCGTCGGCCCGTGCGGCGAGACCGTGCCCGCCAACACGGCCGCCACAAAGACCACGGCGAGCATCGAGGAGCCGGTCCCAAACAATAGGTTCCGCTGTTTCATTGTCGAAGTTTCGGGTCGAGTGCGTGATGGGCGATGTCCACCGCGAAATTCACGACCATCACCATGGCCACAAGCACGAGCAACGCCCCCTGGATCGCCGGATAATCTCGCGCGAGCACGGCGGTGGCGACGTATCGTCCGATGCCCGGCCACGCGAATACCGTCTCGGTCAACACGGCGCCGCCGAGCAGGTACGCGAACTCGACGCCGATCATCGTCACGATGGGGACCAGCGCTACGCGCAGGGCGTGACGGTAAAGAACGGCGCGCTCGGTCGCGCCCTTGGCCCGGGCGGTGCGGATGAAATCCTGGCCGAGCGTTTCCAGCACGGCGGTCCGCGTCACGCGCGCCACGAACGCCGCGGGAATCGTGGCCAGCACGAGCGCGGGCAGTATAAGGTGATCGAGCCCGCCGCGTTCACCCGCGGGCAGCCAGCCGAGTTCCAGCGAGAACAGCAGCATCGCGAGCAGTCCCAGCCAGAATACCGGCACGCTGAGCCCGATGAGGCTCACGGTCGTTCCCAGCGCGTCCTTCCACGTCCCCGCGTGGCGCGCGCAGAAAATTCCCAGCCACACACCCGCGAAAGTGGCGACAACCAGCGCGACGATGGCCAACTCGAAGGTTGCCGGCCATGTCCGCGCCAGATCCTCCTTCACATCCCGCCCCGTGACAATCGACTCGCCGAAACTTCCACGTCCCAACACGTTTTCGAGCCAGCGCCAATACTGGACGGGGAGCGGTCGGTCGAGGCCCAGCCGGGCGCGGATCGCCGCGATGCGTTCCGGCGTCGGGTTTTTCAGGAGCAACCGCGCCGGGTCACCCGGTACGGCGCGCACGAGGAGGAACACCGCGACACTGGCCACAAACAGCGCCACGACCAGCGAACCGATTCGCCGCAGCAGGAATGCGCGCATGGCCGGGAGTGTACCCGCTCGGTATTGTAGCCGCGAAACTTTTTCGCGGTTCACGGATTTTGGCGTAAATCTCTGCCACGGATGTTTTGACGCGGACTGTCCTGTTGGTGTACGCTGTAGCACCCGTTTGTACTGGAGAGGTGGATATTGTGAGTACGCCGACACGATTTACGCTGGGTCAATCTGACATCCCGACGCACTGGTACAACGTTCTGGCTGATGTACCCGAGCCGTTGCCCCCGCCCTTGCATCCGGGCACGAAACAACCCGTCACGCTGCAGGACATGACGGCGATCTTTCCCGAGAACCTCGTCGCCCAGGAAATGACGAGCGAGCGCTACGTCGAGATTCCCGAACCCGTCCGCGAGATTTACGCGTTGTGGCGGCCGACGGCGTTGCTGCGCGCCGTGCGGCTGGAGAAGGTGCTGCAAACGCCCGCGCACATTTATTTCAAGTACGAGGGCGACAACCCCTGCGGGAGCCACAAACCGAACACGGCGGTTGCGCAGGCGTACTACAACAAGATCGCGGGTACGAAACGGCTCGCCACCGAGACGGGCGCGGGGCAGTGGGGTTCGTCGCTGGCGATGGCCTGCAAGTTGTTCGGGATGGAAT
>Ga0187875_10000064_pt1 | contig 92518 bp, 75 predicted proteins | sample June2016WEW_17_1_2_FD_132978 | JGI IMG/M metagenome (GOLD analysis project Ga0187875, IMG submission 132978) | Peatland microbial communities from SPRUCE experiment site at the Marcell Experimental Forest, Minnesota, USA - June2016WEW_17_10 | ecosystem: Environmental > Terrestrial > Soil >... | reverse complement strand
TCGAAACCGGGGGTGCCGGTCAGCGACCTGCCGGTGATCCTGCTGCTGGACAACGAGGCGTTCATGGCGACCACCAACCTGCACTACACCGCGACGCAGGGCAAGTCCGGCGCGGCCAAGTAGTCGTCGGGCAAACCCGCGCCCAATCGCCTAAAGCCGCTGCGAATCAGAGGGGCGATGGCGGTCCATCTCACATGTGTGACTGGGATGGTCAATAATGTACCTCGTCGCAACGCGCGCTGGCGCAATTGAGTCACCCCGGTTGCTGTCCCCGCATGTATTCACACGAGAAACACGCACGGCACACCACATGCTTTTGCATCAGCAAGTGATTGATGTCCAACGCCGGATGCTGTGTTCCGGCATGTCGATTGACCAAGGGGCGGGCCGAAACGGGAGGTCAACGACGGACTGGTTCCGACTTCGTCTGTAGTTGAGAGAGGCTCATCATGAATCCGGAGACAATTGGCAGGAGATCGTCAGAAGGCGACCGGGACATAATCCCGGTCGCGCACGGCAGAACCACTTGGACGACTTCGATCTCCATCGTTGGCGATGAGTCCATCTGTTTCCGACGACGCGTTTCGTCTGGAGCAGCCTCCGCCGTGTTGGCCGTGACCGCGGCGGTCGCGGTGTTGTGGTTTGCGCCGAGCGTGACCACGATCCAGGCCGCCGAGGCGAACCGATCCTCTTCCTCCAACGACTGGAGCAACCTGAGTCTGGAACAACTTGTCAATGTCGAGGTCACCAGCGCCGCCACACTGACCCGGGTCGATTCCCGCCGGGTGCCGGTCGACGTGACAGAACTCGATACTCGCGACATCAACCAATCCGGCGCCAGGAGTCTGAATCAATTGCTCGAAGATTACGTGCCCAACGAACAGTTCATCCTCCATCACACGCCGCAGGGCGACGTCGGGTTTCGGGGAATCATCAGCGACACGGATAACATCTATCTCTACCGGGTAAACGGCGTCACGTTAAACAACCGGATGGTGCTGGGCGCGGACAACGAGCGCGACCTGCCATTGCTCGGGGACATCTACTCCGTGGGCGTGGTGCGCGGCCCCGCCTCGGCCACCGACGGCGCCGGCGCGATGGCCGGGGTCATCGACGTGCAAACGTTCACCGGGCTGACGTTTACGGGAGCGGACCTGAACGTGCGCCAGGGTCTGGTCGATGAATACACCGCCGCCGAAGCGCGATACGGACATAAATTCAGCGACACGTCCGGGTTGTTCATGTATTTCGGCGTGGCCGACGTCCAGGGCGCCCCGGACACCTACTATATTGGGCATTCCTATTCCGCCATCAACGGACTGCCCCCGAACGTGGCCGGCAAACCGGTCGGGGATTTTATCTCCAACCTCAATGCCCCCGCGTTCGGCCAGCCCTGGTACAAAGCCCATGTGGATTACGTGGACGGGCCGTGGGAATTCTGGGGCCGGTTTGTCCAGGATGGCGGCCTGGCTCCTCCCACCCGCACCATTTACACCAAGACGCTGCCCTCGGGTGAGACACTGGATCAATTTATCACCGGGCGCGAGATTCTGAACGACCAGTACACCGCCGCCGGCCGCTTCAAAAAGGACCTGTCCCCGGCGTGGAACCTGGAACTGCTCCAGAGCGACGATGTCTGGGCGTTCACGGATCAACGGGCCGGTACGAGCATCCGGCCGACGCGCGACGCGTTCGAAAACCAGGCGTTCAGCCGGGCGCTTGCGCGTTGGAATCCCGTCGACTGGCAGTCGCTGGCGTTTGGGACGGAGTATGCGCACGTCTGGTACCATGACCCGCCCTACTCCGATGCTCTCGATGGGTCGACGGTGGTTAAAGACCGCAGTTGGCAGTCCGATACGATTTCCCTGTTGGCCGAGGACCAGTGGCGGATCGGCGAACAGTGGACGACGTTCCTGAGTTTTCGAACGGACAAGGATACCTTCACGCCCTGGATGTTATCGCCGCGAGGCACCGTCGTGTTCACCCCGACGGCGTGCGACACGTTCAAGGCCATCGCGGGCCAGGCCGTCCGCAGCGGTGTCGAGGAAGAGTTGTGGGAGGAATGGGAAAACAAACGGCGCATCGCGGAACCCGAAACACTCCGGTCCTACGAACTGTCGTACGACCGCAAGCTGACGGACCAATGGGACGCGAGCATCGACTCGTTCTACGAGGACTGGCGCGCCATCGGCTTTAGTTCGACGTTGCTCGCAGAGACGTCCCTGGGTGACTTCCAGATGATGGGCGGCGAGTTCGTGCTGAGCTTCACCAACCAGACCACGCGGCTCACGATGTCGGAAGGCGCCACGAAACTCCTGCACGCCTCCGTGCCCAGCACCCTGGGGGCCGCCGGCCAGGGTATCACCTCCGCGCCCTACGGGTATGGAAACGACCTGGCGGAGTGGTCGCCATTTATCACCAAGCTGGCCGTGCTGCATGATGTCGGCAAAAAATGGACCCTCAGTTCCTCGGTGGTTTATTATTCCGGATTCCCCGGGGCGCAGGCGTACGCCAATTATAACGCGTCCCTGGACAAACCGGTGTCGGGCGCGCCCTTGAGCAGTCCGGGCTACTCCACACCGTACGGTCCCAATCTATATGTAAACCTCGGCGTGGAGTACCGCCCGTCGGACCATTGGACTATCCGGCTGGACGGCTACAACCTCGCCGCGCTGGCGGACGAGACATTGTCGAAGCGCAACTACTATTTCCGACTGTCTGAATTCAGCGTGGAGCCAGCGTCGATGACCATCTCCGCCCGCTACCGCTTTTGAGCCATGATGCGATGACACGGAATATCACAGACCGTCCTGTTAGCGGCCAGCCGATGTCCCCGGATGGCCCGATCCGACGATCGTGCCGGCGGTTGGCCAGGATTGCCGCCGCCGCGGCCATTGTCCTCGGTGTGTTGGCGATGAGCGTCCGGGATGACGCGGCGGGCGCCCCCACGCTCTCCGAGTATCAGGTCAAGGCCCTTTTCCTGTTCAATTTTGCGAAGTATGTGGACTGGCCGACCGATGCGTTCGGCAACGCCAGTGCGCCGATTGTGATCGGCCTGATCGGTGACGACGGCTTTGGCGACGACTTCAACCGGCTGGTCGCGGGCAAAACCATCAATAACCGGGCTGTCGTGGTCAAACACATGGCGAACGAACAAGAATACCGGACCTGCCAGATCCTGTTTGTCAGCGCCTCGGAAAAAGATCATCTGTCGGCAATTCTTGAGGCGGTGAAAAATACCGCCGTGTTGACGGTCGGAGAAACGGATGGATTCCTCGCCCTGAGTGGGATGATCAACTTCACCAAGAAAGACAACAAGATTCATTTGGAAATCAATCTCATCCCCGTCCAGCAAGCCAATCTGAAGCTGAGCTCGAAGCTTCTCAGTGTGGCCGACGTGGTGCTGGGCAAGCCGGAACGACAAAGCGCAGCCGAAGAGGCGCCACACCAGACAGAAAGGAAGGCGGAGTAGCATGCATCCCTTCCAAAACATTTCCATCCAGCGCAAGCAGATGCTGGCCATCATGCTGACCAGTGTCGCCGCCCTGTTGCTGGCCTGCGCGGGATTCATCGCCTACGAGGTTTTTTCCTATCGCCAGGAGCTGGTGTCGAGTCTCACGTCCCTGTCCCAGATGATCGGCAATAACAGCACCGGTGCCCTCGACTTCAATGACCCCAAGGTCGCGGAAGATCTGCTGTCCTCCCTCCGCGCGCAACCAGACATCGTCTCGGCCTGCATCTACACCAAGGACGGAACGCCGTTTGCCCGGTATCTTCGGAGCGACGTTCCCAAGCGGTTTTCTCTTCCGAAACCGGAAGCGAACGGCCACCGGTTTACCAACGGCCGGCTGGTCCTCTTTCAGGGAATCCAGGAAAACGGCGAGGCGATCGGCTCGATCTACCTCGAATCCGATCTGGGACGGTTGACGGCCCGGTTGAGGGAATACGTACTCATTGTTGCCGTCATGCTGTTCGGCTCGATGTTGGCCGCGTTTCTTCTGTCGTCCCGGCTTCAACGCTGGCTGTCGCAACCCATTCTGCATCTGGCACGGACCGCCCGGGCCGTCACGCTCCAAAAGAACTACGCCCTCCGCGCGGTCAAGCGCAGCCAGGACGAATTGGGGATGCTGACGGATGATTTCAACGCGATGTTGGGCCAGATTCAGGAGCAAGCCGCCGCGCTGCAAACCGCCAACGAAAGCTTGGAAAAACGCGTCGAGGAGCGCACACAGGAATTGGAGCGATCCCTGTCTCTGCTCCACTCTACTCTCGAAGCCACCGGCGATGGCATTCTCGTGGTGGACCGACAGCGTAAAGTTGCCACCTACAACCGGAAATTCGTAACGATGTGGCAGGTCCCTGAGGCGGCGATCGCGTCGGGTGAGGACGAAGAAATCGTCCGGTCCGTGCGAGATCAACTCGCAGACCCGGAGCAAGAACTCCGCCTTGTGCAGGAACTGTACGCGCACCCGGAAATGCCGAACTCTGGTGTGATTGAATTCAAGGATGGCAGGATTTTTGAGCGGCTGTCGCTGCCGCAGTGCCTGGGGAAGGAAATCGTCGGGCGCGTTTGGAATTTCCGGGATATCACGGAGCGCAAACAGGCCGAAAAGAAACTGGAAATCCTTCACGGACAACTGCTGGATGCGTCCCGACAGGCGGGCATGGCGGAAGTGGCGACCAACGTGCTGCACAATGTCGGGAACGTGCTGAACAGCGTGAATGTCTCCGCCTCGCTGGTGTGCGACCAGGTCCGGAAATCGAAAGCGGGGAACGTGTCCAAGCTCGCCGCTCTCGTTCAGGAGCACCAGCCCGATTTCGCGGCCTTCTTGACGAGCGATCCCAAGGGAATGGAGGTGCCCCGGTACCTGGTCGGTCTCGGCACGCTTCTCACCCAGGAACAAGCCGATGTGCTCAAGGAACTCCAATCCCTCAGCGCCAACATCGAGCACATCAAGGAGATCGTCGCCATGCAGCAAAACTACTCCAAGATGTGCGGCGTGACGGAGTCGGTCTCCGTGGACGTGTTGATCGAAGACGCGCTGCGCATGAACAACGCCGCGCTGGTGCGTCACGACGTGAAAGTGATCCGCGAATTCTCCAAAATTCCACCGATTATGGCGGAGAAGCACAAGGTGTTGCAGATCCTCGTGAACCTGATCCGGAACTCCAAGTACGCACTGGACGAAGGCGGTCGGCCCGACAAGCAACTGATCGTGCGCGCGGGCAAGAACGGCGGCGACTTCGTCGAGGTTTCCGTCACCGACAATGGCGTCGGCATCCCGCCGGAAAATCTGGGGCGTATTTTCAACCACGGTTTTACCACGAGGAAGACCGGCCATGGATTTGGCCTGCACAGTGGTGCGTTGGCGGCCAAAGAGATGGGCGGTACATTGACGGCCCACAGTGAAGGCCCCGGAAAGGGTGCCACGTTCACCCTGGTCTTGCCCATACAAGCGAAGGAGAAGAAGCATGAGTAACACGTTCGATGAAAAATCCGTGGCGGACAAGAACCGACGGATTCTGGTCATCGACGACAACCGGGCGATCCACGACGATTTCCGTAAGGTGTTGACGACGACCAACCCTAAAAACTCCGCCGTCGCGGATGCGGAGGCGGTGCTGTTCGACGAGAAGCCTGCCGCCGAGGCGCGACCGGCGTTTACTGTGGATTCCGCCTCCCAGGGGCAGGAGGGATTGGCCCTCGTGCAACAGGCGATCAAGGACCAGCGGCCGTACGCGGTCGCGTTCGTGGATATTCGCATGCCGCCCGGTTGGGACGGCGTCGAAACCACGCAAAAACTGTGGGAGGTCGACCCTGATTTGCAGGTCGTGATTTGTTCGGCCTACTCGGACTACTCGTGGGACGAGCTGATGACCAGGCTGGGCGGCTCCGACCGTCTGTTGATCCTGAAGAAACCGTTCGATCCCGTCGAGGTGCTGCAGATCGCCAATGCGCTGACCGAGAAGTGGTGGCTGCACCACGAAGTCATCCGCCACATGGACGATCTGGAACAGACCGTGGCGGAGCGCACCCAGCAGCTCCAACGGGCCATGGAAGATCTGAAGTCCGCCCAGGAGCAGGTCATCCAACAGGAACGGCTGCGCGCCCTCGGCGGCATGGCCAGCGGGATCGCCCACGATTTCAATAATTCCCTCGTCGGCATCCTCGGATTGACCGAATTGTTACTGCAACGGCCCGAAAGCCTGGACGACAAGCCGAAGGCCAGGCGGTATCTGGAGATGATCAACACCACGGCCAAGGACGCGGGCAAGATTGTCAATCGCCTGCGTGAATTCTACCGGTACCGCGAGCAACGAGAGGCCATGGAGGTGGTCGATCTCAACCATGTGATCGACGAGGCCATCTCGCTGACGCAGCCGAGGTGGAAGACCCAGGCCCAGACACGGAACATCTCGATCGCGGTGCAAAAAGATCTCGAGAAGATTCCCACGGTGTCCGGCAACGTGGCGGAGCTACGGGAAGTGATGACGAATTTGATTTTCAACGCGGTCGACGCCATGCCGGAGGGGGGAACGATTTCCATCCGCACGCATTGGGATGACACCCACGTCGTACTCGAAGTGAGCGACACCGGCCACGGCATGACGGAAGAGATTCGTCGGCGGTGTTTCGAACCGTTCTTCACCACCAAGGGGGCGCATGGCAGCGGGTTGGGATTGTCGATGGTCCACGGGATTTTGCAACGCCACCAGGCCACCGTCGAGATCAAGAGTGAAACCAACAAAGGGACCACGTTCACCATCCGGTTTGCGCCACAGTCCCCGCAACCGCAATCGGTGTCCGTAGCGCAACCCAGCGGTTCCGTTCAGAATTTGCACGTCCTCGTGGTGGACGACGAACCGATGGTGCGGGAAATCATCAGCGGGTACCTGACGGGTGACGGGCACCAGGTGGAGACCGCGAATGGCGGACGAGACGGGCTGGCAAAATTCCAAAAGGACCGGTTCGATCTTGTGCTGGTGGATCGCGCCATGCCCGACATGAATGGCGACCAGATGGCCAGCGCCATCAAGTCCGTCGACTCGGGCACGCCCATCGTGATGCTGACCGGGTTCGGTGCGATGATGGAGGCGACCGGCGAAAAACCCGCGGGCGTGGACTTCGTCGTCGGCAAACCGATCACGATGGCCGATTTGCGGGTGGCCCTGAGCCGGGCGGTTGGGCTCCACGCCGTCGCGTGAGGGCGTGTGCGGTTGTTTGACGGGGTCCGGCGCGTTACCAGCAACGGCCATGGCCGGGCCGGCGGCCCGCCTGGCGCTCCGTTCTATTGCAAAGAGGCGTGAGGGACAGCAGACGGTTGTGAGGGTCCGATCTCGAGGATGCGCCACTCGGCCCAGTCGAGCGGGTCTTCACCGAGATAGGTGTGAACGCAGGTGAGGACGCGTTGGGGATCGCCCATCGCCTTCAACGGGATGTGGAGGGTCAATTCCCGGTCGTGACGCTGGAATTGGACGGTTTTTTCCGGCAGCTTGCGCGTCTGATCGAGGACGTCGCGCTTCAACTCGCCGATGTTGATGCGGAGTTTTGGCATCTGGTCGAAGGGCCAGTTGTCGCGATAGCCGAAGGCGAAGATGGAGGCCGATACGGCGCCCGCCAGAGGCCTCGACAAACGCACGGTCACCACGAGGTCGTTCGCTTCCCGCCAGGTGTGGACCTGTTCGATGCCGACGAAGCTGGCCTGTTCCTCCTCGGTCAACTGCTGCTCCTTGAGTTGCGGGGAACGTTGGAGTCGGCCCGGAAGAAACTGGTTCTCAATTCGGATGGTAGGCACGACCACGGCCGGGAAATCGCCAAATAACTCATTGGCCCGCACAAAGGAGAGCAGGTACTTCCCGCTCGCGTCCACCTGGCTGCGATGCGCCAGTAACGCCGATTCCTTCACATGAACCTGCCCCGGGGACAAGGGCACGACGTTCCAATCGACGGAGGTCGCCAACTGTGCGGGAGGCAGCATGGTCCGGGCCGGCTGCAAGCCGCGCAGCGCGGGCCAGTGCGCGAAATGGACGAGGTACGGATACACGTCCGGATGCATCCGGTCTTCGAGGTTCCACAACGCCACGCGCGTGAATAGGTACAAGGCCTGGTGGTCGACGTTGTGGTCGGAAGGATGCGACACGAAAACTTTTGTCGGTTTGAATTCGCGCAGGTTCGCCTCGATGTCGTGGAGGATCTCCTCTCCCTTGTACGGCGCGCCGGGACGATAGGCGTCAGCGTAGGGCACTTTGGTGACTTTGGTCAGCATGCTCTCCAATGGCGGCTGGTCGGCCCAGTGCCGGTACCAGATGGTCAGTGTGCCGAAATCCGGATAGCCAAGGAAGGCCAGTTGATGCGTGTCGACCCCGAGGATTTTGGCGGCGGCCAGGGCCTCCGAGTGGCGCACTTCGCCCATTACGCGAACCGCTTCCGGCATGACTACGATATGCTTGCGATACAGGAAGAACGACCATTCGTTGTTATCCCCGTAGGTGAGCCAGACGATTCGCACGGGCAGTTTCATGGCGACGGCCTGCTGGATGATGCCGCCGCAGCCGATTGACTCGTCATCCGGGTGTGGCGCGAGCACGATGATGCGATCATCCGGTGTGAGCGTCGGACAGGATGCCGATGACGACGTGACTGATGGCTGGTCTTGAGTCGTTGCGCCAGCCTCGCTTGCTACACAACACAGTGCTGCAAGCGCTATTCGTAACACATTGGACTGGAACGACAAGCGACGACACCTCAACCGATGTCGACCTTCCGTGCCGCCGTCAAAGCTCCGTTTCACCCCCTCCCTTTGTCGCACGACGAATGATGTGTCAATATCATTCCGACTCTCCCCACAGCCCGCCGGCTTCTCCGCATAACTCTCCTTATAAATAAGGCGAGAATAACCGGGCGAGGGCGTCGCGCAATCTCGCGGGCAACGGCCACGCGTTGACTTCGGCCAGGGTGATTTCGTGCGCGCCGCGAAGCTTCCGTTGAAACACCGCTTCCATTTCACCGGCGAACTCGTGTCCGTAACATTCGAGGTTCAATTCAAAGTTCAACCGCAGGCTGCGCACGTCCCAATTCGCCGAGCCGAGCAGAATCCAGTGGCCATCCACGATCATCAGCTTGGAGTGGTCGAACGGCGGCGGGGTGAGCCAGAGGTGGCAACCGCGTTCGAGCACCTGCCACCACATGGCGCGCGACGCCCACTGCACGGCCGGCAGGTTGCTTTTTTCCGGCACCAGAATGTCCACGCGCACACCCCGGAGCGCCGCCAGATTCAGCGCGGTGACCAGCGCCGCGTCCGGCAGGAAATACGGCGTGACAATTTGCACGGACGTTTGCGCCTCGGCCAGCGCGGCGAGCAGCACCCACCGCAGCTTTTCAAAGTCCCCATCCGGCCCGTCTGTGATAACCCGCGCGACGATGTTCCCGCATTCTTTCAAGTCCGGGAACCACGTGTCATCCGCGAGCATTTCGCCGGTGGTGAACGCCCAATCATTGACAAACGCCTCCTGCAATCGCGTCACCACCGGACCCTCGACGCGAAACTGCAGGTCCCGCACGGCCCCTTTGGGGTGATCGGCCAACACGTTGCCATGACGGATGTTCATGCCGCCGGTGAACGCCGTCCGGCCGTCCACGACAAGAAGTTTGCGGTGGTTGCGCAGGTTGATCGTCGTCACGCGCCACGGCGTCCACAAGGACGCCGGCAGGAATTTCGCGAACGGGATGTGCGCGCGTCTCAGCCGGTGGGTAATGGACGGCCACGAGTAGCGCGCGCCGGCGGCGTCGAGCAACACGCGCACGGCCACGCCGCGTTTGACCGCGCGGCCGAGCGCGTCGGCAAACCGTTTTCCGCTCGGGTCGTTGTCCAGGATGTAGGTCGCGAAGGCGATGGATTTCGCGGCGGACTCGATCGCGGCGATCATGGCGGGGAACGCTTCGTCGCCATCGACCAGTGATTGAACCTGGTTGCCGGGCGTCAGCGGCTGGGCGACGACGTGGCCGACGGCGCGCGCGAGCTGTTGCAGATGCCGGGCTTCGACGGGCTGTGTTTCCCCCAGGTCTTCCGGAATGGGCCGGCTGATGATTTTATGGATGCCGAGCGACAGGGCGCGGCGGCGGATGCGGTTGACGCCGAACACGAGATAGAGCACCGGCCCGAGCACGGGCAGAAGCCAGATGAGACTGATCCAGAGCACCGCGGCGCGCGAATCGCGTTTGTGGAGAAGTGTGTGGATCGAGGCGAGCAGCGCGGCGAGGAAGCCAACGCCCGCGACCACATGCGGCCAAAACCTCGAGATCGTTTGGACCCAGTCCATTGGCTGAATACTTTTACTGGAAACGACGGCTGGACGCGAGGATTTAGGGAATCGGCTTTCGCCGACGGACGAATTCCGGAGAGCGTCAGGGGGCGACTTGGCCACAGATTGACACAGATGGGCCGCGTGGTTGTCGTGGCATGCTAAAGTTTTAGCATACCGCGGATGACGCGTTTTGGAGTTATGGATAGCACTATCCACATCACGTGGGTTCGCCTTCGCTGTCCGCCTGCGCTCTACGAGTTTCCACACCCGCCATCCCCCTTCGCAAGGGCTACGGAGGTCAGGAGGTCATGGCGGACGGGTCGGCGCGATTTTTTTTGATCTGCCATCGGAATCTTCTGGACAAGCCACATACGATAATGTATAGTCGGGGTGTTTTGGGTTGTTTGACATAGAGGGAAGGACTGGAGCACGGTGAGGGTGTTATAAGGCGCGGCCACGACGGAGCGTGGCCCTCCAAAACGACAGAAGCACGGCACGCAGTGCCGTGGCTACAAGGGGCCATCGACAAAAAAGGGCGTTTTTGCGAAACGAACCCAATGTTTTATTGACAAAAACAAGTGTTGATTTAGCTTGTGGCGCAAGTAGTTAGGAGTTGTTAGGGGGGTGCTTTTGCGTTGGGTTCGTTTTGCATAGAATTGGGTTCGTTAGGGGGAGCCGGCAGGAGTTTGTGGCCGGTCTTAGCCAACTGAGGCGGGTTAATCCGCCGTAGGTGGACGAGTCTCGTAGCCGAGCTTCTGGAAGTGCTGGAGCTTGTAGAGGAGGGCGCGGCGGCTGATGCCGAGGGCTTTGGCGGTTTCGGTGCGGTTGAAGTTGTGGTTCCGAAGCGCCTGGAGAATGGCTTCGCGCTCGACTTCTTCGAGGTGCTCGGCGTTGGCGGATGACGAGGCGCCGGGTCGGCCCGCGGCCTCGTGGACGCGCGCGGGGAGATGCTCGGGCAGGATGAGTTCGCTGCGGGAAAGCAGGACGGCCCGCTCCATCGCGTTGCGGAGTTCGCGCACGTTGCCCGGCCAGGAATACCCTTCGAGACAGGCCGTGACGGTTTCGGAGAATCGGGCGCGACCCTTGGCGAATTCCGCGATGAAGAGTCCGGCCAGCGGGAGAATATCCTCGCGGCGCTCGCGCAGAGGCGGGACATTCAGCTCGACCACGTTCAGGCGATAGAACAGGTCTTCGCGAAACCGGCTGTTTTTGACCTCCTCCTCGAGATTGTGATTGCTGGCGGCGAGAATCCGCGCGTTGGTCCGAATCTCGCGGTTGGAACCGATGCGCTGGAACCGTCCGTCCTGGGTCACGCGAAGAAGTTTCGCCTGGAGTTGCTGGGTCATCTCGGCGATTTCGTCGAGAAAGATCGTGCCGTCGTTGGCCTCCTCGAACCGGCCAATGCGTTGCGCGTGCGCGCCGGTGAACGAGCCGCGTTCGTGCCCGAACAACTCGCTTTCGAGGAGGGATTCGGGGATTGCGGCGCAATTGACCTTTATCAGCGGACCGGCGGATCGGGTGCTCCACGCATGAATGACATCGGCCAGCACTTCCTTGCCGACGCCGCTCTCGCCGGTAATCAGCACGCGGGTGTCGGAGGGCGCGACCAGCGAGACATCGCGGAAGACGGCCTGCATCAACGGGCTTTTGGCGACGACGTACGCGGGTAATTGCCGGTCCTCATCGTAGCGGAGCGGAGTGGACTTCGAAATGCCGGTGGCCTGCTGCACCGACGTGAGCAATTCATCGAGGTCGATGGGCTTGGCGAGATAATTCACCGCGCCGTCGCGCATGGCGCCGACGGCTTCGCGAATGTCGGCGTAGGCGGTCACGAGCAGGACGGGCAGTGTGGCGTTGATCTGGCGTGCGCGGCGGAGCGTTTCCAATCCCGTCAGGCCGGGCATGCGCACGTCGGACACCATCATGGCGATGTTGCCGTCGCGCAACGTTTCCAAGGCGCGCTCGCCGGACTCGACCACGGTGGTTTGAAACCCCTGGCTCCGCAAAAATGTGTCGAGCAGGCTGCGCTGGCCTGCATCGTCGTCCACAATCAGGATCCGCACCGTTGATTCGGTGCCCGATGCCGGTGTTTTCAATTCTTACCCGCGAGTTTTAGGTGTGCCAGACGGAAGATAGCACCTTTCGGCTCATTGGGAAGGCATTCAATTTCCCACCCGTGGGCGTGCACGATCTGCTGGACGACCGTCAGACCAAGCCCGGTTCCCTTGGGTTGGGTGGTGAAATAGGGCTTGAAGATTTCCTTGCGGCGGTCGGCCGGTACACCCGGCCCGTTGTCGCGAATTTCGAGCATGGCTTCGGCGGCGTTCGGACGCCCGATGACGATCTGAATCGCGCCGCCGGGTTCGACGGCTTGAATGGCATTGAGGAGCAGATTGAACAATGCTTGGCGGAGCAACTGTTCGTCCGCCTCGATCGTGAGCGGCTCGCCTTTGATCTCGACCTGAACCTGTTTCTCCTCGATGTCGTATCCCAACGCACGGACCACTTCACTCACCGCCGAGGAAAGCGCCAGCGCGGAGCGCCGCACCTCCCGGGGCCGGGAATAATTGATGAATTCGTTCAGTTGCACCGTGACTTTATCGGCCTCGTCCACGATGGCGCGCGATTTGTCGCGGATTTCCGCGGGTGCATCGGCCTGTTTGGATATCATCTGCGCCAGTCCGCGGATGATGTTGAGCGGGTTGCGCGTTTCGTGGGCGAGGCCGGCCGCCGCCAGATTCATTTCCTTGAGATGGGTGGTCAATTCACTGGCGCGGACCAGCCGGACTTGGAGATCGGAAGAGGTGGTGAGATTGCGCCACGCCAGCCCCGAGCCGACCACCGAGACGGTGGCCAGCAGCCCGATGATGCATCGCAACCAGAGATCCTGACGGCTCGCGGCCAGCACGGGCTGGGTGGACATGACGATGACAAAACTGCGGACACCCTGCTTTTGCAGCATCGCATTGTACACTTCTTCGCTCATCCACGGAGGGCGACCGAGCCGTGGCCGACCTGGACCGCCGCGGAACCACGGCCGATTGGTTGACGAACCCGAGGGCGACGCTTCCGCTGCTTCATTCGTTGCCGTGGCAGTATGGTTTGATTCGTCGTCCGGAGGCGGAGGCCCCGGCGGCGGTTCCGGTGGTCCGCCGGCGAACCGGTTGGTGTCGGACGGACGGAAGAATTCGTCCCGCGTCAACACAATCGGCGGCCGGCTGCTTTCGATGTCCCGGGTCACGTTGGTGCCCAGGTCCACGAGGTTCATCAAGGTGACCGTTTCCTTGTCCCATCGCTCGGCGGGACCCTCGACGCCTTTCGTCTGGAAATCGGCGAGCGTGCCGGCCGAGGCGACGACATCCCCGGCGGCGTTGAGGAGGGCGATCCCGTGTAGTTCACCGGGCCTGACCAGATCGTGCAACGCGGATTCCAACCGCTCCTTGGAAAGGACCCCGAAACGACGTTGCGACCGAAGCACGATGCCGAGCGTGTTGGAAATGTCCTGGGCCCGGTAGATCAACTGCGCCCGCGCCCCCCGGCGCACGCGGAAATGCTCGGCTGTCTGCCACGCCAATACCAGGACCCACGCGGCCAGTAACAATCCATAGATCAACCTGCTGCGGCGGCTTATGTCCATGCGCGGCGTTCCATGTTGTCTGGTTATTGAACCGTGGCGGAGGAGTTCGACTTTCCGCCTTTTAACTGCTTCGCTGGCACCTTGTCGAGAAATCTATCCAATTCCTGCTCGGAATACGACTTGGGAATCAACGTATGCGCTCTCTCGCTGGCGGAGAGCGCAGCCAGTTGCTTCGGTGCCTCAACCACGTATGGCGTCAGAAAGATCATAAGTTCTTCACGAGCGTTGCTGGCGATCCTCCGCTTGAAAACATTCCCGAGAAACGGAATGTCGCCGAGGATCGGGATTTTCTGCTCGGCGGAAGTCTTGTCACGCTGCATCAGGCCGCCGATGACAACGGTTTGCCCGCTGGGCGTGATGGCCACGGTGTTGGCGGAAATCGTGTCGATAACCGGAGCATTGACTCCCTGAGCGATGGGAACCGTCAGGGTCGGGTCAATGGATGAGTCCTGCGGCGCGATGATCATCTGAACCATGCCATCGCTGGTAATATACGGCGTAACCGTCAGGATAATTCCCACGGACGTGTACGTGACGGAGTTGATCGGTGCACCAGAAATCGTGTTGTAGCTGACACTGGTGATCAAGGGCACCTCCTGCCCCACCACAACGCTTGCCGGCTGATCGTTCCGCGCCAGAATCGACGGACGCGAGAGCACCTCGGCTTTTCCCATCGCCGCGATGGCCCGCAACGTTGCCTGAAAATCGTTTCCCAAAATCTGGTACATCCCGGCGCCCGGGCCGGCTGCGAACGGAGCGATCTGGGAAAAGCCCGATACCGGCAGCCCGAACGCATTCAGCGCAGGAGCGTTGGATCCTGTGCCGGAAGCGAGCGATGACAGCCCAAAGGAATTCGCCACTTGTCCCATTATGTTGCTGCCGCCAATCTTATTCATCCAGCCACCTTCCACACCGATGTCCGTCGCGTCGCTGTGCGTCACCTGCAAAAATACGACCTTGATCAAGACCTGGGGTTGTGGGCGGTCCAGGTTGGAAATGACGGAACTGATGTTTCGGGTCGTATCCTCGTCAGCAATGATCGTAATGTTGTGCGTATCCGGGTCGTAGGAAATCGTCGCGTTGCCCACGGTGCCGTTGGCATTGTATTGCTGACTGCCGGTGGCTGAGCCGCTGCGATTGGCCGCCCCGCCGCCGCCGAAACCGCCAAAACCGCCGAAGCCACCACCACCACCCGCACCGGCGGGGCGTTGCGCCGCCTGTTGGGCGTGGATTGTGCTTGGCGCGCACAAACAAAGCGCCAGAATGAGCCCGAGCCAGCGTGTCGGTTTCAAGAATTTTGTATTCATAGGTTCCTTGCGATTATGCGCCTGAGGTTGCACGCTCCTCAAAACGAAGTTCCTCCGAGTCCGGTGCGCCCCGTTCCCAAGCCCGTGGTTCCCAGGCCCATGCTCGAGGTCGCGGTGCCGGCGTTCTGTTGAATTCGAAGCTGCAGCGGACTCTGCTGTGTCTGGCTGCTCCGCGTTGAGTTCTGACTCTGGAACATGTCTTGCAGCACCTGCTGCACTTGCTGCGGATCGGCGTTCTCCAGATGAACGACGCTCACGTGAGGCACCCGCGGCGAATCCTGGTCGAGCTGCTCGATCATGCCCGCGATTTGGTCCATCATGTCCTTCGACGCGGTGACCGCCACAGAAGACGTGCGTGGGTCGGCTACGGCGATGACCTCCTGTCTCTTCTTGATCCGGGCCGCCTGACCGTTGGCGGGCGTGTTGGCCGCCGCCTGAGCCGCCGCTGCGCGTGCGGCAAAGCCACCGAAACCGCCTCCACCAAATCCACCGAACCCACCTCCGCCAAAGCCGCCGCCGGGGCCGCCGAACCGTATCGGGGTCTGGCTGCCGCTCGTATTGCTCTGTCCGGAAAACAATCCCATCAACAGGTTGGCGATCTCGGTCGGGTCGTGGTGCCTCAAATGAAACACGCGCAATTCGGTCTCGTCTTCCGCGCTCGAATCGATTGCCTTGATGATTTCCACTAGGTGCCGAATATTGGCCTGGGTATCGGTCACGGCGATGGAGTTGCCGGCCTCGTTGGCGACGATGGTCGCGTGCGTGGATACCATCGGCGACAGGTCCTTGACCAGTTGCTCGGCTTCCACGAACCGGATGGGAATGATTTGCGTGACGATTTCGTCGTTTTTCGGGATCGCATCCGGGTTATTGCCGGTCTTGACCGGGATATCGCCGTGGATCGCTTCGTCCTTGCTCACAATGGTCAGCGTCCGCCCGTTCCGGATGGCGGCGTATCCATTCTTGTTCAGCATGGAATTCAACAGGTCAACCGCCTCATCCTTCGTCACGGGATGGGTGCTCCACACGTCCACCTTTCCCTTCACCGGGGTATCCACTTCGATAATGAAGCCCGCGGCGTCGCTCAGATAGCTCAACACCAGGTCAATCGGTGCGTTGTGAAAATTCAGGTACAACCCCTTCCCAACGTCCGTGTTCTCCGTCGTGGAGGCGGACGGCTCTGCGGCGGCGCTGGATGAATTCCCCGCCGCGGTCTCGGGCTGGGTGGACGCCGGAGAAGTTGCCATATTCTGGTCCGCCTCGGCGGCCTGTGGTTCTTCTGGTTGCGACGCGGCAGCCGAGGGCTCCTCTTGTGCGGGCACGCTGTTGCTCACACTGTCGGCCGGTTGTGGTTCGGACGCCGGCGACGGCCCGGTCTGCGCGTACGCTGTCAGCACAAGTCCACACACACAGCCGGTGGCCAAAATTCGAAAAATGGCGGTTCTCATTGTAACTCCTGTTCTCTCTGTTTCATCAATCGTTTGAGGACGTCGTTACCCTCGTTGTCGGAATCGCTGGCGGCCGGCTCGGTTGACGCCGCGTCCGCGTTCTCCGTTGTATCGACTGGCAATTCACTCGTGGCCGCCAACTGCCAGGACCCCTTTTCTTCGCGCCGCATTTGTGTCCCGACCTTTATCACCAACTGCTTGTCGCCATTGGCCAGTTTCACGGTCGTTGGCGTGATGTCGGTCACCTTGTAACCGGCAATCGTGCCGGCGTTTTGCACGGCCTTCCGATACTCGGAACTCGTGCCGTCAAAAAACGCGAAGGTTCCCTTGGCGTAGCTCATCGTGCCGACCAGGGCAAATGCATCCGCCACCGGTTGCGACCGGTTCCCGCGCTTATGTCGCGCGGTGCGGTTCGGATTGAAGATGTTCCTCTCGCTAATGACCTGAAAATTGGAGAAATCCGCCTCGCTCGTGCCGTTTGTCTGCTGGGCCCGAGCGGCGAAGCCTCCGGTCATCACCAGTGCGGCGACCGCCAGCATTTTCCACAGGCGGAACGTCCTTCCGATCATTGTCGTTTTCCGCTTCATTGGGTTTGGGGTGTCAGGACGAGGGCGCTGACTTCCAGCGCGAGGCTCAACTGCTGGCCGATGGTGTCGTGCGAACTCAACTCCGCCGATACCACCTTCAGGGCCATCGGTCCCTTTTCGACCGCGTACAAAAATTGCGCCAACGTCTCCATATCGCCCGTGGCATCCACCCGACATTCGAGTGTCATGTAGTCGTCCACATCGTGTTTCCATTGGGGCGTGATCGACGTAATGCTCGCCCGGCTCTGTTGCGACCACGTATCAAATGCCTTGAGCATCTGCTGCTCGGCCAACGAGGGGTTGTTCGGCAGCGTGTTCGTCCGCATTTCCTCCCAGCGACGGCGGATGAGCTGTTCCCGCTGCAGCAGCGACGATCCCTGGGCGATCTCCTGACGAAGGTCGGCGATTTTTTTGGAGCGCGCCTGCCAGAGATGCGTCAGCGGCGTGAACACGAACCAATCGGAGATCAGGAGTCCGAGACCGGAAATTGCGAGGATCGCCAGGAGTCGTTGGCGCTGGTTAATCTGCATGGCCCCCTCCTTCGCCCCACTGAAAATCGAACGTGAACTGCATCGGGGATTTGCCGCGGATCTGGTCCACTTTCAGGTTGGTCACTCCGCTCGTCGAGCGCAACTGCGTCAGCGTCCGCAACAGCACGGCGTTGTCACGAGCCGTGCCTGAACAAGTCACAGTGTTGGCGTCGCGGATTTCCACGGTCTTGGCCGAGACGACGCCATCCTCGGGAAACGCCAGCGTCAACTCCCGCAACACGCTCAAACTGGGGAATGACCGGTCAAACCAGGGGCGATACTGGCGGATCTGTTGTTGCAAGCCGTCCAGTTCCTCCGCTTTCTGCGACATCGCCCCCCAGCGCGAACGCAACCGGGTGAGTTGCCATTGTTGGATCAAGAACAATCCCGCCACCAGGAGCGCCGCTGCGCCCACGGAGGCTCCCGCCATGCGAAGCCGGCTGGAAGAATAGCGCGCCGCCAATTGCTGCCACGGCGCGATTTTTGGCGGCAGAAATTCAAATGCCGCTCCCCGACTCGTCAGGTAGCGCGCTCCCAAGCTGAAGGCGGGGGAAACCGTTGCTCCCGCAGGAAGCTCGACGCCAAATTCTTCCGGTGAATAGGCCGTGACCAATTCCACCGTCAGTCCCATCGCGGCCAGGGGCGCCTCGATTTCGTTTGCCAGTTCCCGGGCAAGGTCGGCCGGGCCAAAGAGATTGACGCTACGGACGGTCTCGCGGAATTCCGATGGCAGTTGACCGAGGGTGATGCGCACTTCGCGCGCCACGACGTCGGAGTGAAGGAGCTTGCGAGTCCCGTCGATTTCCAGTGCGCCCTCCAGCGCCCGTAACGCGCTCACGCCGCCGCCGCAGGTGATTTGCAAATCGATGTTGTCTTCGCCGATAGCCAGCGCCAAAACGCCGTCGGTGGACCCGACACTGGCCGGTCGGAGGGCGGCAATGCCCAGAGAAAAACTGACCGCCTTCAATCGGGCCCCATGGAGGGCCCGCTCCAGCAGGGTGAGGTGGTTCTCGGGAATCCCCACCAGCGTTGCGTACTGCTTTCCGGACGGCGCTTGCCAGCGCGAGGTGGCCAGGCGCAACGTGGCGATATCGCAAGGGAATCCGCGCTCCGCCTCGATGTGCAGGAAACTGGCGATGTCCGCTTCAGGCAATTCGGGTAATTCCACATGCACGACCAGCGCCCACTTTAGCGGTACACAGACAATGCAATGCCGCTCGCGCACACCGGCGGCATCCAGGTGATTCCGAATCTCCCGGCCCACGAGCTCAGGGTCCGCCGTCAGCGGATCGAGCGATAGCGCTTCGGAGAATGACTGCCGTGCCTCGATCGAGCCATTGGTGCGCCGCAACACAATCCCCTCCAAACGGCCGCCGTCCAGTGACAAAGCCAGCACGGAGGAACGGCCCTGCAGCTTCCATGACTTCCAATCACGCCAATCCATCATGACGCCTCCTTATCCACCATGCTTTGGCGGACGTTCTGGCCAAGAGCCCAGCCGAGACGGGTGAGGTCTTGTCGATAGAGGATCTTCGCCGTACCGTCACTGATGTCGAAAATGAATTTGACGCGACGATAACCGCGTCCATACGGGCCCACCGCTGCGACGTCCGCCGCAAACTGAAAACTTCGGGTGGTGATAAAATCGCCCGTCTCCAAGCCCAGGATCGCCGTGCTGCCTCTTCCCAGCGCGTCCACGATCCAGGCGATCGACCCAAGATTATTGGGATTGGACTGCCGATAACTGACCACCTGCTGCGCGCTGTTTATATCCATTCCCGGCAGGCAGGACAATACGGTCACGTTGGCAGTATTGATATTCACGCGTCCCTGCGTGAACGGCGCTGCGCCAACGGTAATGTCGGGATAGATTTCCCCAAACTCGGTTTCGCTCAGGCCGCTACGCAGGTAAAACTGCAGTAATCCGCTTAGGGCGACAGTGGTCCCCCTCGCGGTGGTGTTCGTCGTCCCCGTTCCCGGCCTCGTCGCGATCCCGTATCCAAGTCGGCTGAGAATTTGCGTGGCGCGTCCGCCGCCAAAGTTACTTTGCAACAGCGCTCGAAGTTGCGGTTGGCTGTTGATGTTGGTGAGCGGAGTACCATCGCTGTGCGTGTTCGGCTCACGGCTGTACACCGTAAGATATTCAATAAGCCCGGGATCGACCTGACCATCGCCGTCTTCGTCCGGTTCGCTCGGGTCCAGAACCCCGTTGCGATTCAGGTCGTCGCCAACAAGGATGTCCATGGTCGTTCCATACACCAGCCGCAGTTCGTCAACGGTCTCAAACGGGGCGCCCTTACGTTGATAGGGCGGCTGCGCCATTGCGTAGTAGAGTTCCGTCCCGGCGTTGCTGTTCGGGTTGCGCCAGTCGAGGATGCCGTTGACCACATCCGCTGTCATGCGCGGCAGCATCCCGAGCGTGTTGGTCGAGGCCGTGTTGAGGTTCAGCTTGGACGACTCATCCACAAAACCAAAAGCCACTTGATCGGGGTGCGCCACCGGATAGCTGTTATCCCGTCCGATGATCCAGAAGTGTGCATCCCCCACCGGCACGGCTTCCGCCTGGTACTCGGTGAGGTCCGGCATGACGCCGTTTGTGGCGTACGTGGTGAGGACATACCCGACATAGCGCGCCGCGCCTTCGATGGCCTGATCGGCCGCGACCGCGCTCACGCGATTGTCCGATGCCCGCAGCTCCAACGCCATCGAGTTCGCAAAATACAGCGCCAGACTGACCAATCCAAGCGTGACCCAGAGGACGATGACCAACACCGAGCCTCCGCGAGAGTCAGCGGATTGCGTTCGGCCAACATGTTGTCGGCAGTGACGTTTCATTTCCTTCAGCTTCCCGCCGTTGGCATCTGGTTGGTGCGCGATTGGGAATCAATCGGAACCACCAAGACGATCGGCTCGCGGGCGCGCGGGTCGCCGGGGCCTTCTCCCGCCAATTGGATGCTGACGCGGACGGCGATTGGCAAATTGGTGTCGGACGCGGTCGTGTCCCAGGAATTGCGCCATTGCGTGCCGTCGTAACAATCGAACGTCAAGCTTTGCACGCGGCCCAACATCCATTGATCCTCGGGCACCGGAGTGATCGTCGCGAGGAGATTGCGCGTGACGCTGCGGACCAAATCCTGACCCTGGTTTCCGGCGCCGCCGGCCGACGGACGGAGCTCATACGTCACGCATTGGACGTCCCCCCACGGCTCGTTGTCATGGAGCGCGCCGGTGCTGGTGTACAGTTCGATGGACACATTCTGGTTCATACCGGCGCTGGTGATATCTCCCACCCGAAAATCACCGGTCATCACCCCGTTGGTTGTCGGCGACATCGCCGACTCCAAGTCATTGCGCATCGTGGTCAGCGCCAGTTGCGCGGGCTCCGATTCATCCACCGCCCGAATCGTGGCCTCGCGCAGGCGCAATGCGCCAAAGAACACGCCGTTGATCGCGGTCAACACGATGGCGCAGACCGCCATCACCAGCATCAGTTCGACGAGGGTAAACCCACCCCGGCGGACAGGTTGGCGGCGATTGCGTTGTGTTGGACGATTCATTTTCATTGCTGCGGCAAATTCACCAATGTGCTCAGGCGCGTCGCATACGCCCGGTCGCGCGAAGTAAATGTCACTTCCATGGTCAGGAGCTGCATTGAATCCTGCGGCCAAAGCTCGCTGTGCAGCTTCCACTGGTAGTTGTGCCCGCCCTCTTGAACGGTCCCGTTCTGGGCGGTGAGCCCCCCGGTCGTTGTCACAGCGATCTCGTTCAGTTCGCGTTCCGCCACTCGGGCCGCTTCGGCCTTGCGCACGGCGAGTTCGCCGGCCGCGCTGGCAATGCGCAGCCCATCGACCGCCACAGGGATGACGATCGCCATGAACGCCAGCGCCGCCAACACCTCGGCGAGCGTGAAGCCGGCCTCTGCGCTCCGTGGGGACGGCTTCCTAGCGATTGATGGTTTGAATGGCATAGGTCATGTGATTGGTTTCTTCCACCAACCATAAAATCGTTCCGTCCGCCCCCGCCAGACGCAGCGTTGATGGACTGGCGTCGTCAATCGTTCCGTCGGGCAAGAACCGGACCGCGGGCAGTTTCCGTCCCCCCACCGAAATCGGCGCGGCGTTGACCGCGTCCACCTGCAGGCCGTCCGCCACGGTGAAATCTTCCGCCCGGGGATCGCCCGCGCGGGACGCGCTCTCCAATTCCAGTCCGTACGCTTGCTGTGACGAATCGATCCACAACAACGCGGGCGCCCCCTCGGAGACCGCCCGGCTTTGTCCCGCGCGCGTCAGGGACAACAACCGTCGCGCCTCCGAATCCAGCGTGCGCCCTCGGAAAAAACGAGACAGCACCGGTGCCGTCACGGAAACCGCGACGACCAGCAGCGACATGACAAGAACCAGTTCGATCAATGTAAACCCCCGTTCATGGTCTTGCGTGTTGCGTTGTTTGACCCATCGACTCATCTTCGGAGCGTCCAATTGCAAATGTCGTCGTCGGTCCCGAAACGACCGTCCGGTCCCGCCGACGATATATCGTAGAAACTGGGATTATGTTTGCCGGGGCACTCGTACAGATAATCGTTGCCCCACGGGTCTTTGGGAATCGCGTCACTTTGGAGGTATGGCCCATGCCAGTTGGCGCCGTCGCGTGGTTGCTGGATCAGGTCCACCAGCCCGTTTCGGCCTTTCGGGTAATAGCCCATGTCCACCTCAAATGCGTCGAGGGCCGTCTTGAACGTGGAAATTTGCGTGGCCGCCGCCGTCACGCGGCCGCGCTGGGACACGCCGGAGAATTTCGGGAGAACGATGGCCGCCAGCGTGCCGAGAATGACCAGCACCAGCAGCAATTCGACCAGTGTAAACGCGCGTTGCTCCCGGCGAACGCGAGTGAGTGTGCGAGATGTGTTCTTCATAATAATTGTGGGGGTTATTTGATGTATTGTTGCAGGGTGAATATCGGCAGCAGCATCCCGATAAAGATCGTGCCGATAAATCCCGCGATGAGAAACAGCATCAGCGGTTCCGCGAACGCCACCGCGGTTTTCAACTGCCGGTCGAGATCGCCCTCGGTCACGTTCGCGACCCGGACCAGTTCCGTGTCCAACCGTCCGCTCTCCTCGGCCACGGAAATCATTTCCAGCACGGAACTCGGGAACAAGCCGCGGCACTCGGCCAGGCTTTGCCCGAGCCGCTCGCCTTCCTGTACCTTCTCGATGGACGTAGAAACCGCATCGACAAGAATCTGGTTGCCAATGGATTTCCGCGCGACGTTCAGGCCTTGCACGAGCGGCACGCCCGCGCCGAGCAACGTGCCCAGCATCCGGCAAAACCGCGCCATGGCAAATTCCGCGACCAGCGGCCCGACCAACGGCAGGCGCAGGATCGTTCCCTCCCAAACGCGCCGCCCTTTTTCAGAGGCAAACCAGTTGCGGACCAGGAACCCGGCCGTGGCGAGGCCGGCGAGGACGAACAAGCCATACGAACGCACGATGTGACTGGCGGCAATGATCATCTGGGTCAGCACCGGGAGCGACCCGCCAAATCCCTGGAACAATTTCTGGAAGTTGGGGATGAAGTACACGAGCAGAAACGTCAGCACCCCGAGGGCGAGCACAAGGAGAATGGTTGGATACAACATCGCGCTTGTCACTTTCGAGCGCAGTTCCTTCTCGCGTGATTGAAAATCGGCGATCTGTGCCAGCACCACGTCCAGAAAGCCGCCCGTCTCGCCGGCTTGCACCATGGCCACGTACACGCGGGGGAAAACGTCCGGCGACTTGGCCATCGCCTCCGCCAGCGGCATGCCGTCAATCACCAGGTCGTGAACCTCTTTCCACTTCGCTGCGGCGGCCGGCGTCGAGGCTTCCGAGTACAGGATCACGAGCGCCCGGCTCAACGACACGCCGGCGGCCAGCAAACTGGAGAGCAGGCGCGTGAAGTTTTCCAATGCTTTTGCGGATACGCGCTGGGATTGAAATTTGAACGAAATATCCCCGAGGTTGCCGAAGTTGAGCCCGTCTTTTTTCGCGGTTGCCGCGCCTTCCGACAGGCTGACCGGGCGCAAGCCGAGTCCTTCCATTTGGCGAAACGCGTCGGGCCGTCCCGAGGCCTCCAACTGGCCTTCGGCGACCGCGCCGTCGCTCTGCAATGCTTTGTATCGAAACGTGGGCATGGTCGTGAATTATCCTGCCGCCGGGCTCGCCGCCGGAGCGGGGGTCAATAATTCCTGTTTCGTTGTGCGGGCCACTTCCTTGGCGGTGGTCACGCTCAACACTTCCTCGACGGTCGTGATCCCCCGCGCCACCAGACGCCAGCCGTCTTCGGCAAGCGTGCGCATTCCGGCGCGGCGTGCCGTATCGCGTATCTGATCCGTGGACGCGCTCTTGAGGATCATTTGGCGGATGTTTTCGTCGGTATCCATCCACTCAAAAATGCCGTGGCGACCGAAAAAGCCGGTGTTGCGGCATTCGCGGCAGCCAACCGAGCGATAAATCACCACGTTCGCGGGAATCCCCAGGCTTTCCTTGAACGCCTGCGCCGTGGGCGAGCGGTCTTCCTGTTTGCAATGGGTGCACAGGACGCGTACGAGACGTTGCGCGAGCACGGCTTCCAGCGACGAGGCGACGAGATACGGCTCGACCCCCATGTCCACGAGGCGCGTCAACGCCCCGGGCGCATCGTTGGTGTGCAACGTCGAAAACACGAGGTGGCCGGTCAGCGACGCTTGCACGGCGATCTGGGCCGTCTCCTGGTCGCGGATTTCACCGATGAGAATAACGTCGGGATCGTGACGGAGAATCGACCGCAGGCCGCGGGCAAAGGTCAGGCCCGCCTTTTCTGAAACCTGGATTTGGTTGACGCCTTTGAGCTGGTATTCGATCGGGTCTTCGATGGTGATGATCTTGCGCAGGGCGTCATTGATTTCATTCAGCGCGGTGTACAACGTCGACGTTTTGCCGCTGCCGGTCGGGCCCGTGACCAGAATGATTCCGTGCGGTAATTGGAGGATCCTGCGAAAGCTGTTCAGTTCGCGCTCTTCCATGTCCAGTTCGCCCATCCCGCGCAGGGTCGCGTTTTGGCGCAGCAACCGCATGACGACCGCTTCGCCATGCAGCATCGGGATGACGGAGACGCGGATGTCCACTTCGCTTTCGTCGATGCGGATCTTGATGCGGCCGTCCTGGGGCAGCCGTTTTTCCGCGATGTTGAGATGACTCAGGATTTTGACCCGCGAGACGATGGCCGGCTGGAAACGTTTGAGTTGCGCGGGGACGGGGATCTCCTGCAATACGCCGTCGATGCGGTACCGAATGCGGAATTCGTCTTCGAACGGTTCGAGGTGGATGTCCGACGCCCGCAAGTCGATGGCGTCGCGCAACACCTGATTGACAAAGTGGATGATCGAGGCTTCGTCTTCGGCGGCGGCATCGAGATTGGTGTCGTCAATGTTGTCATCGACGACCTGGAACGATTTCTCCTCGTGCAACGTGTCGATGGTGTCGGCGCCGACGCCGAGGTGCTTCTTGATTTCGCGCTGGATCGCTTCCATCGACGCGAGAACGGGCTTGAGACTCAGGCCGGTCAGAGTCTTGAGCGAGTCGAGCCCTTGGGTGGCGAACAGCCGGCTGGTGGCGACCTCGGCGGAGCCGTTCAACCGCCGCAATGGGAGCAGTTGTTCCTTGAGGAGAATACGCGCGGGAAATAATGAGAGAAGCTGGCGATCTGGTTCGATGTTTTCCAGGGTGGTGTACGAGAGGCCGTATTCCTTGGCCAACCACTGCAAAACATCCTCCTCGCTCTGCATCGAGTGCTTCGCGCGAACCAGAGCGTCCGCGTCCGTAGCGGACAGTTGCTTTTCGGATACCATCCGCTCCAGCAACGGCTTCGAGGGCGAGTCTTGGGTGAAAGCTTCGCTCATGGCACAAACCGCCAGCTTCTCTCCGAATCCATGGTTTAGTTCAACAATCCCATCAGAACGGCTTGCGCCTCCTGCCGGGTGTTCAGCACCTTGCGAAGGTCATCCTGCGTCTGCGCCAATTTGGCTTCCTTGTCTTTGCGCGAGGTGCGGTACTTCTCCAACATGGCCTTGACTTGCGCCGCCGGAGCCCCGTCATCGATGGCCTTCTGCAATGCCTCGGCTTCCGGGCTGGGCGCGCCGAAGAACCCGCCGCGGCGACCACCCGGTCCATTGTCTCCACCACCGCCGCCTCGCCGCATCATCCCCATGCCGGGGATGCCCACATCGCGACGCGCATCGAATACCTTTTGCACGAGGGGCTGGACTGCCGCCCAGTCGGTGTCGTTGGTGAATGCGAGCCGATCCCGGACATTGTCCATCATGCGCTGTTGGAATTGCGCGGGGTCAAAGTTGCCGCCGCCACCTCGACGGCCCTGGCCGCCGCCACCGTTTGAAGTTGAATTGCTGTTGTCCTGCGCCAACAGCGTGCCGGCGCTCAAACAAAGAGCCGCGGCGATCCCGCAGATTCCCAAGATTTTCCCAAGCTTCATTCCACGAATCTCCTTCTGCAGCCATGTGTTGTTTTGGTTCACGTCGAATCGATTGACGGGCGGCCTCCACGATGCTGCCCGCAAGCTGCCGCTTTCGCTATTGCACGGAATGTGCCATCACCAAAAACCCAATAAAACCAAGGGAAAACGATCGGGGCGCTGCGCAAACTCTGCTCAAACGCACCGGTCGCGCGCAGATTCTGCGCACGCCAAAGGCTCCGTATTATCGTCCTCGGCGTTCCATCGACGGAGCCTTCCATCTACACATCCGCGGGGTGGTCGTTCGGCGGCATCGTGTGAGAGGTTGAACAGCATGTTGTGACCTGGGATATCTGGGGGCGACCGGATCGGTTTCGTTGGTGGCGCGTTTTGCTCAGGCTGTCTACTAAACCCATCGGTCGGGAGCACTTTGCGATCTCCACAATCCAATCGAGACAGATTCAGCGAGTTGTCGTTGAACCGCACATCTGTGTTCGATGAATACAGCCTAACACCCGTAGCACCAATGTGTTGCGAGTGCGTTTTACAGCCGAATTCTTGGCCTTTTACGACGGCCTCTACAGCTTCTTGACGAACCTGTCGCCCCGGTGGCATCCCCACTGCTAAACTTGTAGTTGCAGTAGTGTGTGGGCGGGGGTAGTAAAACCAATAGATCACGTAAGGGTCATGAGATTCTCCAGCTATCGGGCCGGGTCATTTTTTGACGAGATGTTTGGTGAGAATGACGCGCCTCGCGCGGTCGCCAAGCCGCTCGTCAATATCATCCAATCTCTCCCCGAGGGAGAGCTGTTGCGGCGGCAGCAATCCGCCGAACGCGCCCTGCTGCAAATGGGGATTACGTTTAACGTGTACGGCGATAGCGCCGGCACCGAGAAGATTTTCCCGTTCGATCTTGTTCCCCGCATCGTTTCTTCGGCCGAATGGAACTGGATCGAGCGCGGCCTGAAACAACGTATCACCGCGCTCAACCTGTTCATCGACGATATCTACCACGACCAAAAAATCATCAAGGACAAGGTCGTGCCCGCCCACATACTGCTTTCGGCCAAGAGTTTCCGCGAGCAATGCGTCGGCCTGAACCCTCCCCTGGGCATTTGGTGCCATATCTGCGGCACGGACCTCGTGCGCCACCGGGACGGACAGATTTATGTGCTGGAAGACAACCTGCGTTGCCCGTCGGGCGTATCGTACGTATTGGAAAACCGTCTCGTCATGAAACGCACGTTCCCGCGGGTGTTCGAGGCCTCGCGAATCCGCCCCGTCGCCGAGTATCCGAGCCGGTTGCGAGACATGCTGGAATCGCTGACGCCGCCGGGGGTCGAGACGCCGCGCGTCGTGGTGTTGACGCCGGGCATCTACAACTCCGCCTATTTCGAGCACTCGTTCCTCGCCCAGCAGATGGGAGTGGAACTCGTCGAGGGCCGGGACCTGGTTGTGTCCGATGGATACGTCTGGATGCGTACCACGAAAGGGTTCGAGCGGGTGGACGTCATTTACCGCCGCATTGACGACGATTTCATCGATCCCAAGGCGTTCCGTCCGGATTCGGTGCTGGGCGTGGCCGGATTGATGGACGTCTACCGGGCCGGGCATATCGGGTTGGCCAATGCGCCGGGCACGGGCGTGGCCGACGACAAGGTCGTGTATGCCTATGTTCCGAAAATCGTGAAGTATTATCTGGGCCAGGAAATCATCATTCCCAATGTCCCCACCTACGTCTGCGCGGACCCGAAAGAGTTGACGTACGTGCTGGAACACCTCGATGAGTTGGTCGTGAAAGCCGCCAACGAATCCGGCGGCTACGGCATGCTCGTCGGCCCGCATGCCACGCCGGAGCTGCGCGCCGAGTTCGCCAAACGGATCCAGGCCAATCCCCGCAACTACATTGCCCAGCCGACCCTCTCGCTCTCGCAGGTGCCGACCATCATCGACGACCATTTCGAGGGGCGGCACGTGGATTTGCGGCCTTACATTTTGTACGGGAACGATATCTTCGTCCTGCCGGGCGGCCTGACCCGTGTGGCGCTGAAAAAAGGCTCGCTCGTGGTCAACTCTTCACAAGGCGGCGGCAGCAAGGATACCTGGGTGCTTACCGATGACCCGGGCGTCGTGCGCGAGAGCGTGGCCATGGAACAACAGGCCGCCACCACCGGAGCGGTGCTGACCTGATGCTCAGCCGCGTTGCCGATTCGATTTACTGGATGAGCCGCTACATCGAGCGGGCGGAGAACGTCGCCCGCTTTATCGATGTCAACCTCCATCTCATGCTCGACCTGCCCGTCGGCTCCGCCCAGCAATGGCAGCCGCTGGTGGACACCACGGGAGACCACGAGGAATTCGCCCGCCGGTTCGGCGCGGCCACGCAGTCCAACGTCATTCAGTTCCTCACCCTCGACGGCGACAACCCCAATTCGATCCTCTCCTGCCTGCGGGCGGCGCGCGAAAACGCCCGCTCGGTGCGCGAAATCATTTCCTCCGAAATGTGGGAGCAGCTCAACAAGTTCTACCTCATGGTCACCGCCGCGGCGGCGAACCCGGACGTACTGGCCTCGCCTCACGAATTCTTCAGCAACATCCGGATGTCCAGCCACCTGTTCGTCGGCGTCACCGAGGGCACGATGACGCACGGGGAAGGCTGGCATTTCGGCCGCCTGGGCCGGATGCTCGAGCGCGCCGACAAAACGTCGCGGATGCTCGACGTGAAATACTTCATCCTGCTGCCGACCGTCGCCCACGTGGGCACCACCTTTGACGATCTGCAGTGGACGGCCGTGTTGCGCTCGGCCAGCGCGTTCGAAATGTACCGCAAAACCCATGGCCGCATCGAGCCGCGCCGCATTGTCGAGTTCCTGTTGCTCGACGACGAGTTTCCGCGCGCCATCCACCACTGTCTCATTGCCAGCCGCGAGTCCGTCCACGCCATCACCGGCACGCCCACCGGCCTGTTTCGGAACCCGGCGGAACAATTGCTCGCGCAACTGTGCGCGGAACTGGCCTACGGGCAGGTCGATGATATCGTCAACTCCGGCCTGCACGAGTTCCTCGACGAATTGCAGTCAAACATGAACCGGGTCGGCGCACAGGTCACCGAAACCTTTTTTGCGGCGAAGATGGCCCCGCCTTCCGCCACGAAACGGAAGGAGGCCCGGGCGTGAGCTGGCAGCAAACGCCCGATTGGCCGGAAAGTAATTGGTCATGGCATTACACATCGCGCTAAACCATCAAACGCATTACCGTTACGACCGTCTGGTGTCACTCTCGCCGCACATCGTCCGCCTGCGGCCGGCGCCGCACTGTCGCACGCCCATCTTGAGCTATTCGCTCCGCGTCACCCCCGAAAAACATTTCATCAACTGGCAGCAGGATCCCCACGGTAACTATCTGGCGCGCCTCGTCTTCCCCGAACCCGCGCGCGAGCTTCTCGTCGAGGTCGATCTGGTGGCCGAAATGTCGGTGATCAATCCGTTCGACTTCTTCCTTGAACCGTCGGCGGAGACGTTCCCGTTCGCATACGAGCCGTCACTGCGCAAAGACCTCGCGCCGTTCCTCGAAACGCTGCCCGCCGGGCCACTGCTGGGCGAGTTTATCGCCGGCATCGACCGCAAGCCGGTCCGCACGATCGACTTTGTCGTGGAACTCAATCGCCGCCTGCAACAGGCAATCAAGTACATCATTCGCATGGAGCCCGGCGTACAGGCGCCCGAGGAAACCCTGGGGCTGCTGAGCGGTTCGTGTCGCGACACCGGCTGGTTGCTCGTCCAGGTCATGCGGCGTCTCGGGTTGGCGGCCCGGTTCGTTTCCGGGTACCTCGTCCAGCTCACGCCGGACGTAAAGGCGCTCGATGGTCCATCCGGTCCGGTCGCCGATTTCACTGACCTGCACGCGTGGGCCGAAGTTTATCTGCCGGGAGCCGGTTGGGTGGGGCTTGACCCCACCTCGGGACTGCTGGCGGGCGAGGGCCACATCCCTCTGGCGTGCGCGCCCGACCCGATCGGCGCCGCGCCCGTCACGGGAGCGGTGGACAAATGCGAAGTCGCGTTTACCCACACGATGAACGTGCGCCGCATCTTCGAATCGCCGCGCGTTACCAAGCCCTATACCGAAGAACAGTGGCGCGACATTGAGGCGCTCGGCCACGAGATCGACAACGAATTGAACCGGGGCGACGTACGTCTGACGATGGGCGGCGAACCGACCTTTGTTTCGATTGACGATATGGATGGCGCCGAATGGAACATCGCGGCGCTGGGAACCAACAAACGGAAGCTGGCTGGCTTGTTACTCAAACGGTTGCGAAAACAATTCGGTCCCGGCGGCCTGCTGCATTACGGCCAGGGCAAATGGTACCCCGGCGAGTCGCTGCCGCGCTGGGCGCTCGGGTGTTACTGGCGGCGCGACGGCGTGCCGATCTGGAGAGATGACTCCTTGATTTGCGACGAGACGATGGACTACCACCACGGGAACGCGGACGCGCAGAGTTTCATCACATTGTTGACGCAGGTTCTCGGTGTCGAGCCCCGATTCGTCATCCCGGCCTATGAAGATGTCTGGTATTACCTCTGGAAAGAGCGACGGCTGCCGGCCAACGTCGACCCGCTCAAATCCGAGCTCAAGGATGAAGAGGAACGTACGCGATTGGCCCGGATTTTCGAGCAAGGGCTCAACAAGATCGTCGGGTTTGTCCTACCATTGCAGCGCCGTTTCAAGGCCAACCCGGGCGCCTACTGGGCGAGCGGTCCGTGGTTCTTTCGCACTGAACACATGTATCTGCTCCCGGGCGACTCTCCAATTGGCTATCGCCTCCCGATGGATTCGCTGGCATGGGTCGCGCCCGGGCAATATCCGTATCTCTATGAAACCGACCCTACCGTGACTCATCCGCCTTTGCCCGAGCGTCCCTTGCGCGGTCGGCAGCAACAACGTCTGCCGTCCCTGGCGAGAACGACAGAGCGTGCTGGCTTTGCCGAACAGCAGATGGATGGCGAGCCGGCCGCACCCGATGGCATCCAGCGGGGTGAATCCGCGCCGTGGGTGATTCGCACCGCGTTGTGCGTCGAGCCGCGACAGGGTCGGCTGCACGTGTTCATGCCGCCGGTCCGGTTCGTGGAAGATTACCTCGATATCGTGGCGGCGGTCGAGGACACCGCCGCGGAACTGAAATTGCCCGTGATCATCGAGGGTGAACGACCGCCGAAGGACGCGCGGCTCAATCACCTCAACGTCACTCCCGATCCGGGCGTCATCGAGGTCAACCTTCATCCGGCGCACAACTGGGACGAATTGGTCAATCATACCACCGTCCTGTACGAGGAAGCGCGCCAGTCGCGGTTGGGTGCGGAAAAATTCATGCTCGATGGCCGCCATGTCGGCACCGGCGGCGGCAATCACATCGTCATCGGCGGCTCGACGCCTTCCGACAGCCCGTTGCTGCGCCGGCCCGACCTGTTGCGCAGTCTCGTCGGTTACTGGCACAATCATCCGTCCTTGTCGTTCCTGTTTTCGGGTTTGTTCATCGGCCCCACCAGCCAGCATCCGCGCGTGGACGAAGCCCGCAACGATTCCCTGTATGAACTGGAGATCGCGTTCCGGCAAATCCCGGATCGGGGCGGTTGCCTGCCGTGGGTGGTCGACCGCGCGTTTCGCAACCTGTTGATCGACGTTTCGGGCAACACCCACCGCGCCGAATTTTGCATCGACAAGCTGTTCCCGCCCGAGAGCAGCGGCGCGCGATTGGGACTGCTCGAGTTGCGCTCGTTCGAGATGCCGCCGCACGCCCGGATGAGCCTGACCCAGCAATTGTTACTGCGTTCGCTGATTGCCCGGTTCTGGAAGCAGCCGTACAACCAGAAGCTCGTGCGCTGGGGGACGGAATTGCATGATCGGTTCATGCTCCCGCATTTTGTCGCCCAGGATTTCAACGATGTACTGTTCGACCTGGGCGCGGCGGGTTACCCGTTGCAGCCGGAGTGGTTCGCGCCGCATCATGAGTTTCGCTTCCCGCAACACGGAACGATTGCGCAACGCGGCATCGTGGTGGAACTGCGCCACGCGCTCGAACCCTGGCACGTGATGGGGGAAGAAGCCGGCCCGGGAGGCACCGCGCGCTTTGTGGACTCATCGGTCGAACGGCTGCAAGTGAAGGTCAACGGCATGACCGACACGCGCCACTTCATCGCCTGCAACGGCCGGCGCGTTCCGTTGCATCCCACGGGTACCGTGGGCGAATTCGTTGCCGGCGTGCGGTACCGCGCGTGGCAACCGCCAAGCTGCCTGCACCCCATGATTCCCGTTCACTCGCCGTTGGTGGTCGACATTGTGGACAGTTGGAACGGCCGGTCGCTCGGAGGTTGCACCTATCACGTGGCCCATCCCGGCGGTCGCAGTTATGAAACGTTCCCGGTGAACGCCTACGAAGCTGAGAGCCGCCGCCGCGCGCGGTTCTTCGATTTCGGCCACTCGCCCGGCCCGATGGACGTGCCGCCCGAGGAACGAAGCGCCGATTTCCCGTTCACTCTCGACCTGCGCCGCCCATGATTGCGTCCTCGCGATTGATACCGTAATTTGACCCGATGAAACACCCCCCCGAAACCAGCCGCGCCGCCGCGCCCTGGCGTCTGCTCGAGCAGTACCAGCTCGCGGACGGGGTGTACGATGAAATGGCGGCGACACCGGACGCGCTACGACCCCATTGCGAGATTTTTGTCCGTTCGCTCGAAACACTGGGACGCGACGAACTGGGGGCGCGCTGGGAAGGCGCGCGGCGTAATATCCGCGACAACGGCGTGACCTACAACGTGTATCGTGATCCGCAGGGCATGGATCGGCCGTGGGAACTGGACATGATCCCACTGCTGATTCCGCCCGCGGAGTGGGCCGGGATTGAAGCGGCGCTGGCACAGCGCGCACGCTTGTTGAACATGGTCCTCGCCGACGTCTATGGCCCGCAACGCCTGGTTCGCGAGGGGTTGCTGCCGGCGTCGCTGTTGTTCGCCAACCCGGGGTTTCTCCGGCCCTGCCACGGCATTCCCGTCCCCGGTGGAATCTATTTGCACCTGCACGGGGTGGACATGGCCCGGTCGGCCGGCGGCCAATGGTGGGCGCTGGCGGACCGCACGCAGTCGCCGTCGGGCACGGGCTACGCGCTGGAGAACCGCCTTGTGCTGCGGCGCAGCCTGCCGGAAGCGTTCCGCGATTGCCAGGTCCAACGCCTGGCGTCGTTCTTCCGCGTCGAGCGAGACATGTTGACCGCTCTCGCCCCGCCGGGGAGTCATCATCCACAGGTCGTCCTGTTGACGCCGGGGCCGTACAACGAAACCTATTTCGAGCACGCCTACCTCGCGCGCTATCTTGGATTTCCCCTCGTCGAAGGCGGCGACCTCACGGTTCGCGACCGGCGGGTCTTTATCAAAACACTGGAAGGACTCCAGCCCGTGGACGTGATTCTGCGCCGGCTGGATGACAACTTTTGCGACCCGCTGGAACTGCGGGCGGATTCCTTTCTGGGCGTGGCGGGCCTCGTCGAAGCCGCGCGCGCCGGCAACGTCACGATCGCCAACTCGCTGGGCACGGGTGTCATCGAAACACCCGCGATTCTTGCGTTCCTGCCCAGTCTGTGCCGGCACCTGCTCGGCGAGGAATTGCGGTTGCCGTCCGTGGCAACCTGGTGGTGCGGTCAGCCGAAGGAATTGCAATACGTGCTCGATCATCTCGGCGAACTCGTGGTGAAACGCGCGTTCCCCCGCGACGCGCGCGAGCCCATCTTTGGTGAAAGCTTGAGTCAGTCGGAGAAAGCGGCGTTGGCGCAAGAGATCCAGTCGCGCCCCTACGATTTTGTCGGTCAGGAGAAAATCGCCCTGTCCACCGCGCCCGTGTGGCTCGACCATCGGCCGGAGCCGCGGTCGCTGGTCGTGCGCGTCTACGCGACCGCGACCCACGATTCCTACTCGGTGATGCCGGGGGCCCTGACGCGCGTGGCCAATGCGCCGCAGTCAACGGTTGTCTCGATGCAGAGCGGCGGGGGAAGCAAGGATACATGGGTGTTGTCCGACGGACCCGTCAGCCCGGTGACGTTGCTGCCGGCATTGGAAGGCCCGGTGGTGCTGGAGCGCACGCCGACCGACCTTCCAAGCCGCGTGGCGGACAATTTGTTCTGGTTGGGCCGGTACGCCGAGCGGTCGGAAGGATTGGTGCGGCTGCTGCGGAGCGTGGCCGCGCGGCTGGCGGATGAATCCGGCTCCGCTGACACGCCTGAGTTGTCCGCGCTGCTGCAGACCATGGCCGCGATGGATTTGTTGCCGCGCCGTTTCGGCGAACGCGTCGCCCTGGCGGAACTCGAGCAGGAAATCCTGGCGATGATCTTCAAGCAGCGCCGCCAGGGCAGCTTGCGCCAGACGTTGAACCAGCTCCGCCGGTTCGCCTCCATCGTGCGCGACCGATTGTCGGTTGACACGTGGCGCATCCTCAACCAGCTTCACCATGGTGTGCGGACGCCGACCGCGCGGGTGCAGTTGGATGCCGCATTGGCGATGCTGAACCACACGATCATGGAACTGTCGGCGTTCAGCGGAATGGAGATGGAAAACATGACCCGGGGAAATGGATGGCGATTCCTGGACATCGGACGACGGCTGGAGCGATCGGTCAATCTGGTCAATCTGGTCCGCGCGGCGTTGTCGGCCACGGGCGCCAGCGATGCCGTGTTGGAACCGTTGCTCGAGATCGCCGACAGCTCGATGACCTATCGACGCCGCTACTATGCCCAGGCCCAGCTCGCTCCGGTTCTCGATCTCTTGCTGGCCGACGACAGCAACCCGCGCTCCCTGGCTTTTCAGGTCAATGCGCTGGCCGGCCACATCGACCGTCTGCCGCGTCCGCCGCACGCGCCGGTTCCAACACGGGAACAGGCCGCGATCATTTGTTTGGAGGCGACATTGCGTGAAGCAGACATCAAGGGGGCCTGCGACGCGCGCCAGAGCGGAAACTCCGCGCCGTTGGATGGTTTGCTGAACCGTTTTGTGGCGGAGCTACAAGCCCTGTCGGACACCATTGCCCATTACTACTTCAGTCACGCGGGGCCACAGGTGAGTTAAGAAGATCCGCCATGCGCTACACCATCTCCCACACAACCGTGTATGACTACAGTGACGAGGTGTCCGTGTCCCATCATTTGGCCCGGCTCAAACCACGCACCATGACCGGCCAGTGTTGCGTAAGCTACGAGCAGGTGATCGAACCGTCCCCCGCGTCGCGGAGCGAACATGACGATTATTTTGGGAATCGCGTCGCGTTCTTTGCGATCCACACGCCCCACGAGCGCTTGCAGGTGCATGCGCGTAGCGAGGTCGATGTTTCCCCGGCCAATATCCCCCCACCCGGGGAAACCCCGCCGTGGGAAGAGGTGCGCGACGGGCTTGTCGGCAACACCAGCGCGGACGCCCTGGCCGTGTACGAGTTCGTCTTCGATTCCGCGTTGATCAAGACCACCCCCGCGTTCGCGGCCTACGCGTCGGAGTCGTTCCCCGCGCATCGCCCGTTGTTGGAGGGCGTGGTCGATTTAACCCGGCGCATCCATGAAGATTTCACTTTCGACACCAAAGCCACGACGGTGGCCACGCCGCTGCACGAGGTGTTCGAGTCGCGGCGGGGTGTCTGCCAGGATTTTGCCCAACTCCAGATCGCCTGTTTGCGGTCGCTCCGGTTGCCGGCGCGCTACGTCAGCGGATATCTGGAGACGCGACCGCCACCGGGCCGGCCCCGGCTCGCCGGGACGGACGCTTCGCATGCGTGGGTGTCGGTGTACAGCCCGGGCGCGGGCTGGATCGATGTGGATCCCACGAACAATCTGGCCCCGGCCAACCGGCATGTTACGGTGGCGTGGGGACGCGATTTCAGTGACGTAAGCCCCATTCGCGGGGTTATCCTCGGTGGCGGCGACCACGCGGTGAACGTGGCGGTGGACGTGGTCGCGTCAGGAGGCGAACGATGAATCTGGAGAAATCCGTGGGGTTGGGCCGGGCACCGGGTGATGTCTGGGACAAGAAGACCCTGTTGTACATCAACCTGAAACTCGCCTTGATGGGGTGTCCCACGGTGGCGTCGGACTCGGACCCGGAGTTGGCGGAACTGACCGACACCTTGCTGCTTCATCAGCGGGAAACGGATCGTCTGCTCGCGGATTATCTCTGCCCGGCGGACCAACGCATCCAGGATTTCCTGAACGACCATCTTCGGGACACGGGGATAACGATCCGCCTGCCTTCGCGGTCCTTCGTCCTCGATCGATTTGGCCTCGCCCGCGCGCTCTCGTTGCCGCCCGACCGCGACGAGTTTCTTTCGGACCTCGTCCAATCTTATCGGGTCAAGCAGGGCGTCCTTCACAATCCCCGGAGTGACCGGCGCACCACGCAGGGAATTTTTCACATTGCCGAAGGCGGCCTGCCGATCCCCGACGACAAGCGCGCCGTGCCGAAGGCGGCGTTTGCGAACCTCTTGCGCCGGGCGTTGTCGCCTCCGGGGGAAATGCAGCAGTTGCCATTCACGAGTTCGCAGCCGGACCGGGCGGAGTGTTTCGTCTCACTGCTGTTGCGGCCGATTGTTTGCCCGGTCGTGGACGGGTTCTCGCCGGAAAAATCGACGGAGATCCGCTTCTTTGTGCCGGGCAACCTGGTCAGCAACCTCGATTTTGTGGAGAGCATCTTCGGAAACGCCGGCGACCCGTTCCTGCCGGAAAACGATGCCGCGCTGGACACGGAACATTGGACGGGTCACACGGGCTGCGTGATCCTCGCGCCGCACCTGGTCAAGGCGACCAAGAAGGAGGTTGGGCTCCCGCCGTGGGACGAAGCCACGGAGCGACAACGTCGCGACCACATGTGCTGGCGGTCGGACGCCGAGCCATACAATGACGGAGCCCCGTTCAAAGTGGCCTGTCGCGACGCACGGGGCGTGATGGTCACGATCATTGCCGACAACTATTTTGGGTACTGCAAGAAAGAGGTGAAGACGCAAATCAGTTACTCGGCGAACCTCTACGGGATGTGCGAGGAGGAACACGCGGGCGGCTGCCTCGTCTACACGAGCTACGATTTGGGAGAGGAATTCAGCGGCCACCTGCATGTGCCGCGTCTGGACCACAACTACCCGCAAATGATTTCGATGTTTGGGGAGATCATGGACGCAAAACCGGAGGGGTACGCGATCGACAAGCGGTTTCCCGACATTATCTACGTATCGGAAGACGTGCTCTTCGACCTGCGCAAGCAAACCGTCAGCTGGACGCACGAAGGCAAGCCGCAACACATCAAGCTGCTCCACGGTAAGACCTATGTCCGTCCCGCGGGATACAAGGTTCATTTGGAAAAACCGCCGGGCGGTCGTTCCTGGCGACTCATCGGAACGGTGGCCGAGCCAACGTACTGCCATAAGCCATGCACCGTTTCGGGCGGCGGCAAGTCCGAGATTTCCAAATCCATCTCCGACGCCATCCTCCAGGGGCCCGTGTTCGTGGCCGACTTCCGTCGGGAATTCGAGCTCGTTGCCAAACTCATCAAGCGCGACTATTCGGACCGCTTCCGCGAGAAGTCCACGCAGAAACGAGACAGCCGGCCGGTCCTCAGCCCCGCGCGTTCCCTCGGTTCGGTGATCAAGCTGCTCACCCCGTCGCAGGAATTCACGGACGAGTACAACGCGTGGCTGGCGTCGATTCCCCAATACGTCAAGGAACTCGTATTCGTCGCGAAACGCTACTACAAACCCGAAATGGGCGACGGTTGGCCCGAACTGTTCAGCGTGGACATTATCAACGGCACGCCCGGCAACGAACTGAAATTCCAGAACCGCAAGCTGGTGGCCAACTACGCTCGGGTGGGCTACGAACCGGACGGCTCATGGCGGACGTTCGGGTTGCGCAAGGATTTTCACCCGGCCGACAAGCTGTCGATGGAAGATGACATCACCGCGTCGATGGTCGTGCCCGCCGACCGTCTGGCGGGCCTCAATGCGCATTACCAAAACCCGTCTCTCAAGTTCACGGCGAACTGCGAGTACCGGCTGTTCCAGCGGCCCGATGACGCCATTCACCGGGGCTACGACAAGCAAACGGAACAGGATTTTGCCATGCCCGGCAATTTCTTTTCGAATTACGAGCCGCTGTCCGTCGAGCAGGCCCGCGAACTCGTTGACGATTCCATCGGGTTCGACAGGTTCACCGCGCCGATGCAGCACTTGATCCGTGAGTTTGCCGAGGAGGGCCGTCCGCGCTACCTGGTGTCGTCGGCACATCCCCGACTCGTGGAGGGCAAACCTTCCAAGAATCCGCGTTACCTCCAGACACGACGCGACCTCGTGAATCCGCGTGACGCCTATCTGGCGGAGATGGCGACCCGTCTCTATCGCCGGATTCCCCTGGGGCAGCCCGTTCGCACCCCCGTGAACGCCGTCCTGCCCGGCCGCCGCAACAACCCGCCGGAACCGGCGGCGCACATTCGTTCCCTCGCGGTGTACAATCCGGTCCACTACATGGAATTGCCGGAGTTGTTCATGGAGTTCATTTGCAGCATGACGGGCAAATCCCCGTCTACGACGGGCGCCGGGTCCGAGGGCGCGCTCACGAAAGGGCCATTCAACGCACTGCCGCCGATCATCGATCTCAACAACGCGCTGGTGTCGTTCTTGTTGACCGGCTACCACGCGTTCATCACAGCCGCCGGCTACATCGGCCCGTATGTGCGGGTCGATCACGACATCAGTTTGCTCGTCCCTGAAGTCTGGTGTCGGATGAGCCCCGAGGAGCGCGACCCGCAATTCCTGATCCGCAACGGTTTCCTGGAGAAATGCCGCGACATCGAGCACGACGACAAGAAGGTGCTGGCCAGCCGTCTCGGCTATCGCATCACGATGAAATTCGTGCACTCGTTTTTTGGACGCGTGTTCAGCCATCCGCACGTCGTGTTCACGGAAAAGATGCTCCGCCCCGAAACGCAGGACTACGATATTTTTGCCGACGGCATGAACAATATCGTCGAAACCCAGCGGCGGGTGGCCACGGCCTATTTTGATGACCACAGCATCGAGGACGCCTGTCCGCCGCTCCGCGTGCTGCTGCACATCATGGTCCACGATCAGTATGAGGGCAAAGACCTGAACCACCCCGATGTCCGCCACCTGTTCACGCGAGAGTACCTGCTGGCCAGTGACTGGTACGCCGAGCGCCTTTCCGCCAAGCAGGCCTCCGAGTCCCGGTTGTGGCAACGACACGTCCGCAATCTCGAACAATTCCTGAGGAAATCAAACTACGCGGATGAGGCTCATCGATTGGGGATCGCGGAGCGATTGGCGCAGGCGAAGCGCCATTTAACGTGGGTCGAGTCCTACGATTTTCTCAAATTCCTCAACGGTTCGCTCGGCTTGCACCCCATCAAACAGGGTGTTACCGCGGAAGAAAATCAGAAACCGCGTTTGTAGAAGAGGTACGGGATTAGCCCCATTTCCGCCAGACCCGGCAGCGGGTCTTTCAGGCTGAATACAGGCTCGGCATCGAACGTGGTGATGGATCTTACGAATTCCCAGGGGTTCAACTGCCGCCGGAGGATCCCCAGCAAGCTGGTGGGGATGTCCGTGGTGACACGCATCCAGGTTAGGCCGGGCCGCGCGCGCGCCGACGGAACTGGACGACCGATCTGGTCTTGAAACAGCATGTACGAAAAATCGACACCGGCGGCCGCGCCGAGCGAGTGGTAGCCCCACGTCCGCGCGTTCACATCCAGAAGCTTGTAGTCCTGATCCCGGGGATCAAGACGGAACTCGATTTCGACCAGGCCGTAGTAGTTGATGGCGCGAAGAAATTCTTGCGCCCGTTCTTCAATGATTGGCAATTTGATGCTCTCGACGAAGGTGGAAGACCGCCCGAGTTGGAGTGGATGCGACCGTAAATTGTGGGTCGTCATCGATCCGATGGCCCGCTCTTCCTTGAAGAACGCGCCGTACCCGTACTGTTGTCCGCTGCCACCCGGTATATACTCTTGGAGCATCAGCTCGCAAATGGGGACAAAGGTGGCGGCCTGCTTCAAGAGGGCACGTAATTCATCCTGATTGTCGGCCCGCCAGCCTTTGGACTTCGTCGCGTAGATGAAATGCTCCTTGATTGCCGGTTTGATGATCAACGGAAACGTCACGTCCATCTGTCCGATATCCTCGATGGACTGCAGGAACCATGTTTTTGGAATCGGAATTCCCAATTCCCGGGCCAACTTGTAGGTATTTCGCTTGTCCCAGGCCCATCGTACGACATTCCAGTCCGCTGTGGGCACGCGGAATGACCGGGACAAAACATCTCGGTGGCGGGACAATGCCGCCACCGTCTCGTCGCGTGTCGGATACAGGACCCAGCCGTCCAGTTTCAACTGTCGGCCAATTGCCACGATGGTTTCCGCGGCTTTTTGTTCATCCCGAAGTTCGGTGACGCGGATTGCGTGCTTGGTGTAACGCGAGAACCGGGCGATGGATAGTTCGTCATCGACGACGCAAACCGGTATCCCTTGTCTCCCGAGGCTGCGAACGATACCGAGACCCTGGTAATCACCGCCGATGACGATGGCGCCAATTCCGTTCATGGGCAGGTTCGAACACGTCCCATTGGTCGTGGCTGAAACTTGTTCGAGGTTGGCAGTCACGCATCCTCCTTACGGCCCGGCGGCGACGACACGGGTTAACGCCTGGGCGCTATAGAATGTGCCGGAAATGAACCGGGCGACGGGCCCGAAACTCCACGCGGCCGGCGCCCCCAGAAAGTGCAGACCCGGGACCGAAGATTCCAGGCCCGGCTCGAGTCGTGGATACCCGTTGATTTGCTCGATCTCGCGCACCAGTTGGGGAGCAAGAAAGGGGTACTTCGCAAGATCCACCCGATATCCGGTGGCAAACAACAGGTGATCGGCCATTTGTTCGCTGCCGTCGTTGAAGCGCACCCGGAGCTGTTTACCGTTGGGGGTCCCTGACAGCGGGTGGAGACCGGTTCGGATCGTGACGCTCCGTAGGCGATCGATCAGCCAATGAGCCCCGGCGGGGCGAATCGCACGGCGTCCAACCCAATCCTGCGTGGGGCGCGGCAAAAGACGCAAAAGATCCGGTCGCGCCGTCAACTGGCTCATTCCCGCGGGACCCACATCCCGCGGTGAATACAAAAGTCGCTCAATGGGCCGCCCGAGGCGCCGCATGCGCTTCCGCCAACGGAGCCAGCGCACCTGCGGGGCGCGGACGATCACTTCAACCCCGGTGCCGGCTTCGTGCAAAAGGGCCGCGGATTCGAGCGAGCTCTGCCCGCCGCCAACCACGAGAACCTTCTTGCCGGCGAAAACTCCCAAGTCCTTGTGGTCGCAGCTATGGGACACGAGTGACGGCGACAGGCCATTGAACTCCGCCGGTCGCCATGCGAACGGCGCAATGCCGGTGGCGACAACCACGCGCGATGCGGTCAGAATTTCACCATCCCCCGCTGTCAGTTGGAACCCGGTTGCCATCCGCTCGATTCGGTTAATCTGGCGGGGGTCGAGGTCCGGCACCCCGTGTTGTTGATACCAACGGCCGTACTCGACAAAACTGGTGAGATCGATCGGCTTGGAAAAGCGTTTGCCGGATGCGGCGATGTAGGCGTCAAGGCTCAATACGCCTGTCGGATCGGCAATGTGGGTGGCTTCATAAGGGGAACGGAGGAACATGCCGACCGGCATGTTCCGATCCCAGAAGGACATGGGCTGACCGAAGGCGCGCACTTGCAGCCCTGGAATTGTTCGCAAGTGAACGGCGGCGGAAAGGCCATATGGCCCGGCACCGACAATCACAACATCGTGTTTTTCCATAGGTTCACGAGCACGAGCTCGCCGATGGACGGATACTTGGGGTACTTGGATGTTTCTTCCGGCATCGCCGCACGCTTCTCACGCATAGACGTGCAACGGACTATTCTATCGCACTTAACGCCAAAATTCAAGCGCAAGTGGTGGGTGGGGGCGGGGTTGTTACTTTGTGCAAGCAACCGGATTGACGCTTTGGCCCCCCCGAAATGCCCCCTATACAAGGTCTTGGCGCAATTTGTGCTTTTTGCCTTATTTCGGTCATTTCGGCAGCGGTCGATGTGGTTACCCTCGTCAACAAATGGTAACCAATCGCCGCTTGCTAATAAGCGAGATTGCGCCTACAAACACGGGGACGAATGATACAGCAGTACGGTATTTTCGATAAACAGAGGTCGCGATTGATGTTATTTCTGCAGTACCATCTGGGGGGACCGATTCTCACGATCGGTGTGCTCGTTTTCGCGATCCAGTGCAGAGCTGCCAGTTATTACGTGGACTATTCGAGTGGCGTTGACACCAACTCCGGCACGGACACGTCGGCGGCGTGGCAGCATTGCCCCGGTGATCCGGCCGCCGCCGGTGTCCCCGCCAGCACGCCGCTTAATCCCGGCGATACCGTGTTCTTCAAAGGCGGTGTGCAATACGTGCTGACGGGTGATGGAAACCCTGTGTATCAAACCGGTATCGGGCTGAATTGGAGCGGGGCTCCCGGCCAGCCGATCACCTACGACGGCAACAGCGCCGGGACTTGGGGAACCGGACGCGCCGTCTTGACCGACAACTACAGCACCAACTACATCGCCGCGTTCTACATCTACGGCGATGTGAACAATCTGGCGTTCAACAATCTGGAGATTGGCCCGATCGGCGGGGCGCCGTCGCTGCCGCCCGATCCCGGCACGGGCGTGCCCAGCAATCAGGGTTACGGCATCTTCGTCAACGGCTCGCTCAGCGGCGTGACCATCGCCAACTGTTATTTCCATGACCTCGGCTACTGGTACAACCAGCCGCCCATGGATGGGTTGTCGGTCGCCTCCAGCGATGGCCGCGAAAGCTCCGCCGGGTTCGAGACACATGCGGCGGTGTCCCTGGTCATCACCAACTGCGAGTTCACCAAGGTTCACACCGCCGTCGAGCTGGCCTACTCCGGTACCATGTCCAATGTCACCGTTGCCGGCAGTTACTTCCACGATTACATCGTTTGGTGCATCGATCTGGCCGGGCAAAACGGCAGCCTCGATGACCTGTACATCCACGACAACCTCTTTCAGGATTATGACTGGGCTTACTCGCCCGTCTACTGGACCGGGTACAATTACCATCCGGAAAGTTGTTCGAGTTGTTTCACCGGGCCGCCGCATCAGGACGCGATCTTTCACCGGACGGGAACGGTCGGATCAATCAACGGCTCCAACATCGACATCTATAACAACACCTGGACCGGCACCCACACCAATGGCGTGGCCACCTCCTGCATCTATCTCGAGTACGCCGCCAGCGCCAATATCTACAACAACTTGTTTAACATCCCCAATGCCGGCATCCCGGGAGACGGAGGCGGCCCGGAACCGGCGGTGGAGATTTCGTACGAACTGAATGCTCCCTCAACGATTCAGATCCTGAACAATACGACCATTGTCAACACGACCGCCAACGCACAGAACTCGGCATTTCTGTGGGGCGCATGCGGCTGCCTGTCGCCTTCATCGGAGTGGCCGTCCACAGGCAAACTGGCTGTGGAGAACAATGTTGTGTACAGTTTCGCCGGGTCAGGGGGTGGTGACCCCACGCTGCTGACCATCGGTGTCGTCCTCAATAAACCCGGGCCCTCGGTCTGGACGATCGACTACAACGACTGGTTCTCACTCGACACCTCCGCCAATGACTGGTTCTGGTGGAACAACCCGGCCCCGGCCTTCAACATCCACGGCGATCTGAGCGCGATGCAATCCCTCGGTTTTGAGGCCCACGGCCAGACCAACGACCCCCTGTTTGCCAGCCTGGCCTTCGGCTCAAGCACCAACCCCTCGGGAAACGATTACCATTTGCAGCCCGGTTCACCGGCGATCAGCGCGGGGGTCAACCTCTCCAGCCTGGAACTACCCGGGCTTACCACCGACAAAGACGGCACCCCCCGTCCCGCGTCGGGCCCGTGGGACCTCGGGGCCTACGAGCACAATACGAACAACGTATCCACTCCGCCGCCCCCCCAAGGAGGCCCTGCTCCTGCGGATGTTGCGCTGGCGTTTTCAAATGTCGTGCAGACCTGCACGACCAAGACGAAGATCGACCACGCGCAGATGACGACCAACTCCGTTACGACCTGCAAGTTCAGGTTTTCCCTGGTTGCCAGCAATACCGGGGCGACGAACTCCCCGTCGTTCCCGGTCCTGTTTTGGCCGGGCCAGAGCAGCGTCTTTGATCCCAGCATCAGCCCGTGGCCGGGGAAGAAGAGAATGAAAGCCCTCGCGGGAAACAAATCGGCGTCGATCAAGCTCGGCGGGAAATTCACCGGGAATCTGGCGGGCACCTTCATTTACGCCACCGATACGAACAACAACGTTCTCGCTTCCTCCACGATTCCGGATCCCCAGTAAGTCACCGACTACCCGAAGCGCCTCGGGTTAAAACTATTGGCCATTGCGGCTGTGAGATCCCTCGGTCGCGGGTGGCCTCCGTCCGTATGCCGATGATGCCGAACGGCAGCCCCCTTCCATTCTGCGTTCCCTGAAGACCTGACATGTGTAGGTGAACCGATCCTCGCGTTTTTCCATCCAACGGTTCATCTTTTTCCCTCGATGGCGTCCAAGCCGACCGCCTGTTGCTGCCCGTTGTGATGTGCCGAGGCGGACGGCTTTTCTCCGACCTCCCGTACTTTGGGTTCAGCGATGTGCGCTCCCCGTGTTGATCATGTAGTCGATGACTTTTTCACTCACGCCACCGTGCTTCAGATCAATGATCTCAGCGGTCGTCAAGTGATAGACCGCTTGCGAATTGCGAATCTGGCTGAGAATGACTTCGTCGCTGAGGCCCGCCTTTACCAACGATTTCACATCCGCCAAGCTAAGCGTTCGGAGCGTTTGGCTCCCATAACCCTGCCCAGTTGCCCCGGGCGTTGGCGAATTGCGATCCGCCACGATCGCCGCAGTCGGAGGATCAACATCCGGTACCGTCGCTGCGGGCGGCGCGCTGTAGACGGTTTGTGGAGGAGGATTGTATGCTGGCGTTGGGTCATCGTAATAGTCGTAATAATCGTATGGGTAGTAATAGCCTCCGTAGTATGGCCACCCGTACACGTATGGATAGCCGCCCCAGCCCCAACCACCCCACCCCCAGCCACCGTACCCATAATGCCCGTATCCGCCGTGGTACCCGCCGTAATAACCGCCGTGTCCACCCCCGTGGAAACCACCCCCGTGTCCGCCGCCACCGAATCCACCATGGCCACCTCCACCGCCACCACCGTGCCCGCCTCCGCCACCAAAGGCCAACGCCGTTGTGGAAGCCAAAACACTGAGGCTGACGGCCACCACGGCCACACCGAAAAGTTTGACCGCTTGTTTCATAGCGCACTCCTTCCTACTGCCAATCCCCGTTGCTGACGTTTCTTAGCCGGCCCCACCGCCTGATTCGCACGAGCTGTTCCTCCCAACCCGTCACTTCACGCAAATCGAGTTCAGTCCATTCAACTTTGCCGCCAAGAATAGGTTGCAGCCCGACGGATAATTTCGTGCATGTGTTTGAGACAACTTCCTCGACATCCACCGCAGGAATACCTCTCGTGCTCATCAGGGTCTCCTTCGTTGATCCGTCCTTGCGAAACAACTTGTTTGCGATGTGCATGTCAAACAAAGCCGTCGCATCCCTCCATACGATGAAGATGACAAACACCATCGTTGTACCGTTGGTCAGCCCAATCTCGCCGCTGTGCCGTATCGCGTAAAAGCGGTCGCCGACTTTGAGAACCAGGAAGTCGGGCTTATCGAAGTCATCGGTTTTGAAATACGTGTCGCCATTCGTTGACCGCGTGCGGGAGAAATCTGCTGTTTCCGACCTCTTCGCCACCACTTCCGTTTGCGAGGAGGTACCGTAACTGGCGACTTCGGTGTCTTTATCTCTATCTCTCATGATGTCACTTCCATCTTCATGGTGAACAACGACCATGTGCATTCGCATGGCCGATGCCAATCGCGGTAAACGTGATGTAACTGGTTGCCAGACAATCGGAAATGATGGCGCTGCCGGGAAACGGATTCGTGTTGCCAAGCCAGTCTGGCAGCTTCACTGCCAGCGGCGTATGCCACCATGGCAGAATGGGGAGGAGATTTTGGAACAGAGAAAAGCAGACGGGTGACGACACCGTTTGTGGGAGGCGAGGTCGGTCGTGCCGGCTTTTAAAACTCCTCGGCGCCTTGACTTGAAGTATCACGCGAACCGGACGACCCTTGGCGTATGCGACAAGGTAATGACCACCCGAGGAGGTCAGAGATGAAACAACAGGCAATCTGTGTTGTTGTCGGGATTGCCGTTGGCGCGATCGCCATGTCGTGTGCGGAAACCACAATGGTAAACAAGCCAGCGGATGTCGGGATCATGGCGTCGGAGAACGGAAACCCGGAGCCGGCCAGTCTCGAGTTTGATGGAACGATCGAGAAGATCGATGCCGACAACGGATCGATTACAGTACAACACTGGCCATTATCGAAGAGATTTCAAGTTCCTCCGGGATGCGAGATCGAAGGTTCTCCAAATGGGAACGCCGCGCTCGTGCAATTGAAGGTCAATGACCCGGTGTCAATCGCGTATTCGGAAGTCGGCAAGGATCTCGTCGCCACCCGCATCCGGCGTCGCGGGAGGGCCTACGACCAGGAGCAGCGGGAGAAGTTTGAGCGTCTCAACGACATGTTGTACCCCAGCCCGAACCAATAAGGTTTGTCGGTACGATCGAATGAAGTAACACGATCAGAGATTGAGACTAAGAATTTGCGCGCCCTTTGGAGGAGAAAACTCTCCGATCTCGGTGATCAGGCCGGTTGTAAGCGCGTCGTCCGCCCCCAGCCAAAGCTCTTTACTCCTGAAGTCCAGCCATTGAGCTTCGGAAAAAGTGAGATACGACCGCAAAATGCTGTCCAATCTGTGTTCGTCGATTTTGAGCGATGTCAATACCGATTCCAATCTGTCTGTGGTCATGAGTTGCGGTGCGCATGTCGGGCGATGAAGCATGAACATGGCATGACGGCTCGCGACGCGCCGTTTACCGGCAAGAAAATAGATGGCAGCCGCTGACTGGACACTGCCCGAATTGTAAACGGAAACTTCCAGCGGTGCTGATTTCAATAAATTATACAGCGCGATTCCGTCGCTAATCGTGCCGCCATATGACTGAATCAGCAAGTGAAGATGCTTATTCTGCGCCTGTTGTTGCGTAATGAGGGCGAAATTGTTGAAGAATTTTTGCACGGTGTTCTGATCGATGACTCCGGAAAACAGCGCAAAGAAGTCTTTAGTGGGAGGAAGGCTGGGGCGGGAATCCACTTCGGCTCCTTGCGGGAAGTTGCGGACGGCAATCGTCTTGTGAATTTCGATCGGACTTTCCCGTGCTCGACCGGCTTCAGGCAATAGCGTTGTCATGGCGACTCTCTTCCTTGCAAGACCCCATCGTTTCTCGCGTCGCCCTGATTGCGACGGCGCTGATCACGGTTCGTGTGATGAATAAACGCCCTGCGTATTCGCACAGCCGATGCCAACGGCGCCACGCTTGGTGTAACGGGTTGCGGGATAAACAAAAACAATCATGCCGCCGGAAAGTGGATTTATGTTGCTGAGCCAGTCTGGCAGTTTCACGGCCAGTACCCTGTGCCACCATGGCAGAATGCAGAGGAAACTTCGGGACGGAGTGCGAACGACGGTGGGTCTGGTCAGGAAGGTGGTGGGGCGAGTACGCGGTCGATCGTGGCGAGTAGTCGTTGGGTGTCCACTGGTTTCTCCAAAAACGCCGTCGCGCCCAGTTGACACGACTCGGCTTTCGCCTCGGGACTTCCAAAAGCCGTGATGATGATCACCGGCACCTCGGGATAGGCCTGCTTGACTCCGCGCAGGATGCCCATTCCGTCGATAACCGGCATCCGCAGGTCGGTGATGATCAAGTCGAAGTACTGTTGCCCGTTGCTCAAGAACTTGACCGCCGCCTCGGCGCTGGACGCGCTGGCCACCATGCAACCTTCGCCGCTCAGCACCCTGTTGAGCGCCCGCAACATTCCCACGTCGTCGTCAATGATCAACACGGACCTATGGCCAATCTTTCCCATGCTCGTTTCCGTTAGCACCGCCAGTGCCACGCTCCTGAAGTGGTGCGCAATTGTCTGGAGGAGAACCATATTCACCGTTCCGAGGCGCCTTCTCCTTCCGTCCAGTTGATGGATGTTGTGCCACAGCGGCAGCCTGCAACTGCCAGTTCGGCGGAACCCTAGCCCGCTGAATCGGAGAAGTGCCGGTACATGGTGCGTGGTGGGATTCCGAGCACGCGGGCGGCTTTGAGCTTGTTGCCGCCGCACTGTCGGATCGTGGCTTCCACCAAACGTTTGGTGGCCTCGTCCACAGTCGTGCCGATCGGAATGGAAATGGCCGGCCCTTCCGGCGTGTTCGATGCCGCTCCGACGCCGCCGCGGTCCGCGAAACTGAACGAGAACCTGGTGATCGTGTCGCCGGTCGCGAGCGCTACCGCGCGCTGGATGACGTGTTCGAGTTCGCGTACGTTGCCCGGCCACGAGTACCCCCGCAGTTGATCGAGCGCGGCGGGCGCAATGGAGCGCACGTCTTTGCCCATCTCCGCGGCACAGTCGACAAGGAAATGCTCCGCCAGTAGCAGGACGTCGTCGCCGCGGTCCCGCAGCGGCGGCAGCGAAATCTCGATGGCGTTGATCCGATAGTAAAGGTCGGAGCGGAACTTGCCGGCGGCGATCGCCCTCGGGATGTCGGTGTGCGTCGCGCTCAGCAATCGCACGTCCGAACGGAGTTCCTTCGTGCTGCCCAGCCGCTGGAAGCTCCCGTCCTGCAGCACGCGGAGCAGTTTGGCTTGCAGTTGAGGGCTCATCTCGGCGATTTCATCCAGGAGCAACGTCCCGCCGTTGGCCAGCTCGAACTTGCCGGGCTTGGCGGCGCTCGCACCCGTGAATGCCCCGCGTTCGTGCCCGAACAGTTCGCTTTCCAGGAGCGTATCGGGAATCGCCGCGCAACTGATCTTCCACAGCGGTTTGTCGTGGCGGTCGCTGAGAAGGTGGATCGCGTCGGCGACGATCTCCTTGCCGGTGCCGCTTTCACCGGTGATCAGCACGCCGACGTTGGTCGGCGCGATCTGGCGAATGATCTGTTTGACGGCCGCCAGGGCGGGGCTGTCACCAATCAGCCCAACGATCCCGCGTTGCCGCTGGAGTTGCCGTCGCAGATGAATGTTCTCAGCGGCCAGGCGCTGTTTGGCCAGGGCGTTGGCGACTGTTTTCAACAACGCCACGCTATCGAGTGGTTTCTCGATGAAGTCGTACGCGCCGAGTTTCATCGCTTCGACCGCTTTCTCGACATTGCCGTGCCCGGTGATCATCACCACCTCCACGTCAGGGCGCCGCTCCCGAATCTGTTGCAACAGCGCGTTTCCATCGAGGTCGGGCAGAAATAAATCGGAGATCACCAGGGCCACGCCGGGCTCGCGCGACAACTCCAGCGCTTCCCGGCCCGAGCCGGCGCGGGTCACCTGGTAGCCCTCGGCGGAAAGCACTTTGCCCGCGGCCGTGCGCAGTCGCTCGTCGTCGTCCACCAGCAGAATGGTCGCCCGGTCGGCCATCTCAGGATCCCTCTTTCAGCGGCAGGTAAATTGTGAACGTGCTGCCGTTCCCGACAACACTCGAGCACTCGATGTGGCCGCCATGTTCGGTCACGATCTGCTGCACGAGCGTCAACCCCAGACCTGTTCCCTTGGCTTTGGTGCTGAGAAACGGCTTGAAGACCTGTCGCACCTGTTCCTCGCTCATTCCCGTGCCGGTGTCCGTGACCCGCAAGAGCACCTGATCACCATCACGCTGGGTGCTCACCGTCATGACACCGCCTTTTGGCATCGCTTCCAAGCCATTGCGGATCAGGTTGAGCATGGCTTGCCACAACTGGTCGGCGTCAACCTTGACAGTGCCCAGTGACCCGTCGAACTTCGCTCGTACTTCCACTTTGGCCTCGTCACACGCGGATTGCATGAAGGCGAGTTTCTGATCGAGAAACTCATTTAACGCCAGCGGTTTTCGTTGTGCCTTTGGTAGTCGCGCGAATTGCAGGTACTCTTCAATCACATGTTGGATGCGATGAACCTCCTCGCGCATCTCGCTGACAAGTACACGGCCCTCCTCCGGAGATCGATTCGCCGATCCGGCGAGTTTATCAATCTCCTTGCGAATCAGGTCGAGATTTAGCGTGATCGAGCCCAGCGGGTTGCGGACCTCATGCGCGACCTCCGCGGCCATTGTGCCTGCGGTGGCCAGGCGCTCGGCTTGAAGCTTGGCGGCTTCGGCGCGCTTGCGGTGCGCGATCTCGGCCTGGAGCGCCACGGTCCGTTGCTCGACCGTCTCCTCCAGGTAATCGTGGGCTGTTTGGAAGGCCGACAACAAATACACGACGACGACGAAAAGTGCGAATAGCATCAGGCTGTTCCAGTAGAGAATCACCGGATGCCCGGGAGTGTAGGCGCTCATCCGGTAGGCGATCAACCAAACAGTTGTGGCGACCGCCGCCACGAATAAGCCCGTCTTGCGCCCCACTGTCCAGCAGGCCCAGCTAATCGGTATCAAATAGAATGCGGTGACGTGAACTTCCCATCCCATCCGGTAATCCACCACGCCGATCAACGCGACCAATACCAAGGCCAAAGCCATGACACCCTGCTTTGGCAGTGACAACGGACGCTGGATCAGCCTTCTCATCGCCATTACATCTATACATCGGATTCGATTCGCCGGTGTGCTGCCGCCCGCGCCACGGGTACGGTCGCGGTATCTCCCGTCAACGCAGTCGAACACACGACTTGTTTCATTTTCAGCGTCACATCACAGAACGGGTCTGGGGACTCTGATAACCAGCAGCGGTTGCCCGCCAGACGACGATCTGGCCATTGGGCAATCGCACCCACTCGGCGGCTCTTCCGGGAAGCGCGCTCTGCTTCCAGGCATATGGCAGATCAACCTTGGTGAGTTGTCCCGGTCCAATGATGACCGCGATCTTCACCGTGCCGGAGTTTTCCGCTTCCGCGAGGACTATGTACTTGCCGGCCGGCAACTGCACAAGGCACGGGTCCTCATCATGAATACTGATGGCATTGGCCACTTTTTTCACGCCTGTCTTGCCGTCCTCGGAGTAGATGGTGTACGAGGTGTGGGGGAAACAATGTACGTCCCCGTCCTTGTGGTCTTCCGTCGCCGTGTACACCTTCAAGTATCCCGTCGAAGCCAAATCATCCGCGGTCAATGGCTCGGGACCCATGGGGCCGATCACCACGGAATCCCTCGAACTCGTGCAGGAACCCACCAGGGGCCATATCCCGGCCATCAACCAGGCGGTTAGACGATTATTCATGACTACTCTCCCGTGTTGCGTTTTCCTCTCAGCATCGTGGCTAAGTTGTCATAACACGGCAAACTTGCCACAGGTCGGCTTTTGCGCAAAATTTCTGAATGAATTTTAACTTGGCGTTCAGCCGATCTTAATGTGAGTCTGTCATGGTATGGCGGTGTCAAACGTGACATGCGCTTATTGCTCATAGAAGATGAACGGAAGGTGGCCGACGTCGTCGCCCGCGGGTTACGCGCCGAGCGGTTCGCCGTCGATGTCGCCCACGATGGCGACAGCGGCTGGGAACTGGCCGAGGCTGTCGACTACGATCTCATCATCCTCGACCTGATGCTGCCGGGACTCAACGGCACGGAATTGCTCCGCCGTCTTCGCCGCAAGGGGAGCACGGCACCGGTGCTCGTGCTGACCGCGCGCGACGCCACCAAGGACAAGGTCGAGAATTTCGAGGCGGGCGCCGATGACTACCTGACCAAGCCGTTTGCGTTCGCCGAATTGCTGGTCCGTGTCAAAGCGTTGCTGCGGCGGCCCCCGGTCAGCCACGACCACGTGCTGCGAATCGCGGACCTCGAAATTGACCGCCTGTCCCAACAGGTAAGGCGCGCGGGCAAGCGCATCGAGCTGACCTCGAAAGAATACGCGCTCCTGGAGTACCTCGCGTCCCACGCCGGCCGGGTGCTCTCCCGCACCATGATCATCGAGCACGTCTGGGATGAAAGTTTCGAGGGACTCACCAATATCGTCGATGTCTACGTGCGCCATTTGCGGGAAAAAGTGGATGAGGGACACGAACCCAAGCTCATTCGCACCGTGCGCGGCGTCGGCTACTGCCTCACGGAGGAAACCGAGCCATGAGCACGCGTTCCCTGAGGTTTCGACTGATCGCCTGGTACGCCGGCCTGCTGACTGCCGTGTTTCTCCTGCTGGCTGCGCTCATGTTTGTCGGCCTGAAACATTATCTCGAAACCAGCCTTGTCGAAGCCCAGGAGCGCCGCGCCCAGCAGATCGCCGACACCCTCCTTGCCAACGTGAACCAAACCGGCGAGGCCGTCGTCGCCAGGGAAATCGATTCGCTCTATGCCCCGGAGATCAACGACCGTTTCATCCGTGTATCCCGTCCGGATAAAAGCGTCCTCTACACTTCCAATCCTCCCGCGGACCGGAGCTTCGACCCCACCGGGTTGCCGCCCCTCGCGGCCCCGCCGACGAAGGAATCCGTGCGGAAACAGAAACTTGCCGACAACAAGACCCTGCTTATCGCGGCGCTGAATTCTCCGGGCGTCGACGGTGTGCGTTACGTTGTGGAAGTCGGTGCGCCAATGGCGCCGGTCGAGGCAATGCTTCACCAGTTTCTGGTATTGCTGGCCATCGGGCTGCCGGCGGCCGTGCTTGTCGCCATTGGCGGCGGGTACCTGCTGGTCGGCCGCGCGCTCGCGCCCGTCGATCAACTGGCGCGCAAGGCGGAACAGATCACCCAACACAACCTGAGCGAGCGCCTGCCGGTGGCGCAGACCGCCGAGGAACTGGAGCGGCTCTCGTTGTCGCTGAACCTGATGATCGGGCGACTGGAGGACGCTTTCTTGAATTCCAAACGATTTGTCGCCGATGCCTCCCACGAATTGCGCACACCGCTGACGGCCATGCGCGCCGAACTTGAAAGTATCGCCTCGGACGTTCGCCAGAAACCTGAGTTGCGTGAATCGCTGGGCAGCCTGCTCGAAGAAGTCGAACGGCTGGCAAGGATTGTCGAGCAATTGTTCGCCCTGTCACGGCTCGACGCGGGGGAGGCACAGGCGGAATGGGTTCCGTTCGATCTGGCGGAATTGGTGGCAACGACCGCCGAGCAAATGAGCCTGCTCGCCGAAGACAAGAAGATCTCCGTTTCCTGCGAAGCAAAACAGGCCGTCATGGTCAATGGAGATCGGGCGCGGCTCAAGCAGGTGGTGGTGAACCTGCTCGACAACGCCATCAAATACACGCCCGAAAAGGGCACGGTGCATCTGCGCGTCGCCTCCGCCAACGGTCATGCTGTGCTGGAAGTGTTTGACAATGGCATCGGCATTCCGGCCGACGCACTGCCGCATGTCTTTGACCGTTTCTTCCGCGTCGACAAAGCGCGAACGCGGGACCCGGGCGGGGCCGGGTTGGGGCTTTCCATCGTCAAATCAATCTGCACCGCGCACGGGGCGACGGTCGAAGCTCTTAGCTACCGCGATGGGAGCCTGTTCCGCGTCAAAATGCCCATGACCCGCAACATAAAATCTTCATGAAAACTCCATGAAATCAGCCACTACTGGATTCGGCCAACACCTGCGCGCGCGCCCCAAACTGCGGCTGGTCTTTGTCGTGGCGATGGTGGTGGTCGCTGTGGGACTGCTGTGGTTGGTGCGCCATGTGGAGGCGGGCCGTGAACGGGCCACCGGCTCGGAGCCCACGGTCGCCGTGGCAAAGGTGGATCGCGAAGACCTGTATCGGGAGGTGACTATTCCGGCGGAGTTCCGTCCCTATGAAGAGGTGGAGTTGCACGCGAAGGTTTCCGGTTACGTGAGCCAGATGAAGGTGGACTTCGGCGACCGGGTGAAGGCCGGCCAGCTTCTGGCCACGCTCGAAGTTCCGGAATTATCGGATGAACTCCACAACGCGATGGCGGCCGTGCAGAAAGCTGAAGCCGATCACGCTGACGCTCATCTCCTCTACAGCCGCCTCGTCGGGGTCAACCAGCAGCAGCCCAATCTCGTCGCCCAGCAGGACCTCGATACCGCCGAGGCCAGGGACCACGCGACGGCGGCGGCTATCGATGCCGCCAAAGCAGACGTGGCGAAATATCAGACACTGCTGACCTATACACAAATCACCGCCCCATTTGATGGCGTGATCACGTGGCGCTACGCCGACCCCGGTGCGCTCATCGAGGCAGGCACGGCGGCCGCTACCCAGGCCAAGTCGCTGCTGCGGATCTCCGATAACTACCGGCTCCGTCTCGATTTCCCCGTGTCCGTGGAATACGTCAAAGACATCCATTTGGGGGACAGGGTGGACGTGCGCGTCGAATCGCTGGGCGGCAAATCGTTCACTGGCACCATCTCGCGGTTCACTCAAAAAGTGACCGAAGATACGCGAACGATGATCACCGAACTGGAGGTGCTCAACCCGAATCTCGAAATCGACCCGGGCATGTATGCGACCGTGGTGTTCCAAGCGGAAGAGCGCCCGCAGTCTTTGGCGATCCCTATCCAAGCCTCGGCTTCGGGGGGGGCGACCAGGGTTCTTATCGTCAACGCCAACCATGAAATCGAGGAACGCCCCGTGACGCTGGGACTCGAAACATCCTCCAAGTACGAAGTCGTCTCCGGCCTGCAAGAAGGGGATTTGGTGATGCTGGGCAATCCAGCCCAACTCAGACCGGGCCAGAAGGTCGAAACCAAAACAATTGAGCCCGAGGTTGTAAAATGAAAACACCACTGACTACCGAGCAACTGGAAGCCTTGCGTCGCCTCGATGCTTCCACACTGGCCAACGCCATCGAGAGTTTTCAACAACGCCTGCGCAACGAAGGATTTACCGATGGCAGTGTGCGCTGCCTGTTCCCGCATCTTCCCCACGTAGCCGGCTATGCAGTCACCGTGAAGATTCGTGGATCAGCGCCACCGTTTGCCGGCGACGCTTACCGTGAACAGACCGATTGGTGGGACTACGTTGTCTCGATGCCGGCGCCACGAATGGTGGTGGTACAGGATGTAGCCACCAAAACCGGACTCGGTTCATTGCTCGGTGTGGTGCACTTCAACATCTTGCGTGCGCTCGGTTGCGTCGGCGCGGTGACCAACGGCGCCGTGCGGGACATACCGGCTGCCGAAGAGCTTGGCTTCCAACTTTTCACCGGCGGCACGTCGGTATCCCACGCCTATGTTCACATTGTCGAATTCGGCACGCCAGTGGAGATCGGTGGACTGAAGATCCAGTCCGGGGATTTGCTGCACGGTGACCGGCACGGGATCCAATCCATCCCGGAAGACATTGCCACCCAGATTCCCCCAGTGGCGGCGAAGATCGTCGCCGAGGAGCAGGCGCTTATCAAACTGTGCCAGTCACCGGACTTTTCCATCGAAAAACTCCGGGCCGCCGTCAAACAGAATCGTCCGTAAGAACCTGTTCTCACCATGTCACGATTTGCTCTCCGCTACCCCTATCTGATCGTGGTGCTGTGCTTGATCATTTGTGTGGTCGGGGCGACAAGCCTGGTGCGGATGCCCGTGGATTTGTTTCCGCCGATCAAGATTCCGGTCGTGGTCGTGGCCACCTTCTATTCCGGGATGGCTCCCGAGCAAATCGAGAATGACATCACCGGCCAGTTCGAGCGCTTCTTCACGCTGGCGTCCGGTCTCGACCATATGGAGTCGCGCTCGCTCACGGGCGTGAGCCTCATCAAGGTTTACTTCCAGCCGGGCACCGACCCGGACATCGACGCCGCCAGCATCGCCAATCTGGCGATGGCCAGCCTGCGCTATCTGCCGCCGGGCACACTGCCGCCGATCGTGATGCCGTTCGACGCCTCCAGCTTGCCGGTGTGCCTGGTTACGCTCAAAGGCGAGGGACTGACCGAGGCGCAACTGCGCGACCTGGGTCAGTTCACGATTCGCAATCAGATGGCGGGCGTGCCGGGCGCGTCCCTGCCGCCCGCCTTTGGCGGCCGGTATCGCCAGATCATGGTCTACGTGGATCCGCTCAAGCTGGAGGCGCATCAGTTGAGCGTGATGGACGTGGTGCGCAACGTGAACGAAGCCAACCTGATCCTGCCCGCCGGCGACGTGAAGATCGGGCCCTACGATTACAACGTTTATGCCGATGGCCAGATCAACTCCATGCGGGACCTCAACCTGGTTCCGCTGAAAACGGTTGGGGAGGCGTCTGTGCTGGTCGCCGATGTCGGCAAAGCCGTGGATGCCTCGCAAATCCAATACAACATCGTCCGCGTCAACAGCCAGCACTCGGTGTATCTGCCGGTCATGAAATTGGGAGGGAACGCCAACACGATCGCGGTGGTCGACGGCGTCAAACGGGTCGTTTCCAAACTGCTGGATGTACCCAAGCAACTGGTCACCGAGGTGGTGTTTGACCAGTCGGTGTTCGTGAAGAAGGCCATCGAGACGCTGGTTCACGAAGGCGCCATCGGCCTGGTGATGACCGGGTTGATGATCCTGATTTTCCTGGGCAGCATGCGGGCCACCGCGGCGGTGTTCCTTTCCATTCCGCTCTCGGCGCTGGCTGCCTTCATCGCGCTCGCGCTGGGCGGGAGCACGATCAACAGCATGATTTTGAGCGGCCTGGCGCTGGCGTTTTCCCGCCTGATCGACAATTCGGTCGTTGTCCTGGAGAACATCTACCGCCATCTCGAAATGGGGGAGCCGCCCGAGGTCGCTGCCGAACGCGGCGGGGAGGAAGTCTCGCTGCCGGTGTTGGCGGCTACCCTCACCCTCGTGGTGGTGCTGTTTCCGGTGACCTTGCTGTACGGCGTCAGTAAGTTTCTATTTGGCGCGCTCGGGCTTTCGTTGGTGTTGTCGCTGTTTGCTTCCTACTTCGTGGCGATGACGGTGGTGCCGTTGTACTGCGCGAAGTTGATCAAGGGTCATCAGCCCCATGATGCGGGTCTTCATCCGGAAGGCGATCAGCCCGGACTCGCGGCGTTTGGTCACAGGTTCAACTCGTGGTTCAACCGACACTTTGCCCGGATGCTCGATGGCTACGAAAAGCACCTGGGTGTCGCCTTGCTACGCCCGCTGGCAACTGTCCTCGGCATCAGTGGCGTTTTCGTGCTCAGCTTGGGGCTCTACCCGATCATCGGCAAGGCCTACTTTCCGCGGACCGATCCCGGCCAGTTTGTGATCAGTCTGAAAGCGCCTTCCGGCACGCGGATCGAGTTGACGGACAAATTGGTCGGTCAGGTGGAGGACATGGTGCGGGAGGTGGTTCCGAAGGAGGACCTCAAAATCATCGTCTCCAACATCGGCACCACGCCCGGTTTCAACGCCATCTTGAATCCGAATTCGGCGCCGCACACCGCGATTGTCCAGGTGGGTCTCAACGAGGGCCACCGCCTCAGCAGCTTTGCCCACATGAACCTGATGCGCGCCCGGCTCAAGCGCGACCTGCCGCAGGTGAGCGCCTATTTCCAAACAGGTGGCATGGTCGACGCCATCCTGAATCAGGGAATGCCCGCGCCGATCGACATTCAGGTCAGCAGCATGGACATGGAAGGCGCCCACGGCGTCGCCAGCAAGATCGCGCAACAGGTTCGCGGTTTGCCCGGCGTCAGCGACGTGCTTGTGCCGCAGGACGTGGACTATCCGGCCCTGAAGTTGAGCATCGATCGCGAGCGCGCCAGCGAACTCGGCCTGAGCGCCAAAGATGTCGTGGACAGCGTGATCACCGCCCTGACATCGGATCAGATGATTGCGCCAAGTTATTGGATTGATCCCAAGACCGGTAACAACTACTTCCTGACCGTGCAATACCCGGAGAACACCGTGAAAAATCTTGCCGACTTCGGCTCGATGCCACTCCGTGCGCCCAACCTCAAGGAGCCGACCCGGCTGGATTCGGTCGTCCACATCTCCCACATCCAGTCGCCTACCGAGGTGGATCACTACCAGATCCGGCGGACGGTGGACGTGTATGTGGCGCCGACTGGTGAAGACCTGAGCAAAGTGTACGCCGGCGTGCAAAAGATCATCGGCCGAACGCACTTGCCGGAAAACATGACCATTGCCGTACGGGGCTCGGTGCAGGCGATGCGCGACTCGTTCCAGAGCTTCGCCATCGGTCTGACGCTGTCGGTCATTTTGGTTTATTTGATTCTGGTGGCCCAGTTCCGCTCCTTCGTGGACCCGTTTCTGATTCTGCTGGCGGTGCCGCCCGGGCTGACGGGCGTACTGCTGATGCTGTTCCTGACGGGCACGCCGATCAGCGTGATGTCGCTGATGGGCGTCTTGTTGATGGTCGGGATTTCGGTTACGGACAGCATTCTCATTGTCGAATTCATCAATCGGCTGCGCGAGGAGGGTCGGTCCTTGCGTGAGGCGGTGGTGCTCGGCCCGCGAGTCCGATTGCGCCCGGTCATGATGACGACCCTGGCGACGGCCATCGGGCTGATTCCGATGGCGGCGAAGATGGGTACCGGCAGCGAAGCGTACGCCCCCTTGGCCCGCGCCCTGATTGGAGGCCTGTCTGTCTCGGCCGCACAGGCGATTTATCTCGTACCCGCTGCCTATTTCCTGATCCATCGTCGGAAGGAAGCCCGCGCCGCAGTGAGGAAAGGAGTCGCATGATTTCGAGACGAACCTTCGCTGTCTCGGTTTGCTGTCTCGTGCTGGCATCCGTCACCGCACGGGCGCAGGAACCACCGCCGACGCCGTTGACACTCCGGGAAGCGCAGAACATCGCCTTGCGCAACCATCCAAAAATCTCCGAAGCCGATTTGCAGGCGCTGGCATCGAAGCAGGTGATCACGCAGGTCCGGGCCGGCCTCCTGCCCAATGTGCAGTTCGATGCCACCGCGGTCGGCCACGGGGACGCCAACACCCGCATTGCCGCGGGCGGCCTGGCGAATCCGTCCATCTACCAGCGCGAGGCGGACGGGGTGATGATCACCCAATTGCTGACCGATTTCGGGCGGACCACACACTTGCTGAACAGTTCGCGACTGTCCTCACGCGCCGCGTCCGCCAACACCGAGGCCATGCGGGAGGAGATCGTGCTGCAGGCGGATGTGGCATTCTTCACGGCGCTGAAGGCGCAGTCGGTCCTGGATGTGGCGCACCAAACTCTGGAAACGCGCAGGGTGTTGTTGGATCAAATCTCGGCATTAACAACCAACAAACTTCGGTCGGAACTCGATCTGAAGTTTGCCGAGGTGACCTACGAACAAGGCCAACTGTTGGTCGCCCAGGCGCAAAACGATTTGGATCAGGCGTTCAATGCCCTGTCCACAGTCCTGGGAGATCGCACCCATCGTGTCTATCGCTTGATTGAAGAGGCCGGGCCAGCACCCAAGACCCTCGATCCCGCCGGGTTGGTCGATACCGCATTGTCGCAGCGCCCGGACCTGGCCCGCTTGCGACTGGATCGCGATGCCGCCTCGCAATACGCCCGGGCTCAGCAGGCGTTGAACTACCCGACCATCATGGCGTTTGGCGCCGGGGGGTTGATCCCGATTCGTGATACAGCCCATTTCGAGGATCGCTACGCCGCTGCGGGAGTCAACCTGAGTCTGCCCATCTTCGACGGCGGCCTGAATTCCGCGAAGCACTCCGAAGCCGAACTACGCGCACAGGCCGCCGCCGAATCACTTCGCGACGCTGAGAACACGGTCATTCAAAATGTGCGGGACGCCGGCCTGAACGTCAATTACGCCTACGAACGGCTCGACCTGACCCAGAAGCTCTTCGAGAACGCCAGTCTGGCCTTTGATTTGGCGCAGGCTCGTTACACGATGGGAAGCAGTTCCATCGTCGAGGTCAGCCAATCTCAGCTCGACAAGACCGCCGCCGAGATCGCCAATACCAGCGCCAAGTACGAGTATGAGATCCAGCGGGCGATTCTGAATTTCCAGATTGGTGCGGTTCCGTAGGCCGTCCCCTGTACTTCGCGCGCCGGGTTGCGGATCAACAAACTGGTTGTCGCCGCCGGGGGCTTCTTGGAGCACATTCGTTTTCGGCCTTATGTTGGTTCGGGGCGGCTGTTGACCATACGAATCACTCCGGAATCATTCCGATTGTTCTCAGCCACGTCTCCACCAACTGAGGCCATCCCGTAATCGGAAACTTCGTGCGCCGCAGCCCGAACGCATGTCCGCCCTGCGCGTACAAGTGCATTTCCACGGGAACCCCGGCGTTCTTCAGCGCCATGTAGTAAACCAGCGAGTTGTTCACGTTGTCCACCGGATCATTCTCCGCCTGCACCAAAAACGTCGGGGGCGTCTGGCTGGTAACAGGAACATTCGGATTCAACTCGAAATTCTTATCGTCTTTCCACAGATGTCCCGGATAAAGAGCGATCGCAAAATCCGGGCGGCAGCTTTCTTTGTCAGCCGCATCTACCGCCGGATACAAACGCTTGTCGAAATGCGTGCTCATCGCCGCCACCATATGCCCTCCGGCCGAAAACCCGATCACGCCAATCTTGTGCGGATCAATATGCCACTCGGCGGCGTGAAAGCGCACTTGCCCCACCGTCCTCTGCGCATCTTCCAACGCCAGCGGCGACTCCGCATACGGCCCCACTCTCCTGACCGGCACACGGTATTTCAACAGGACCGCGGTGATCCCTCGGGACGTCAGCCAGTCACAGATCTCCGTGCCTTCCAGATCGATGGCCAGACACATGTAGCCTCCGCCGGGAAACACGACGACCGCAACGCCGGTGTTTTTCCCCTTTGGCGAATAGACCGTCATCGTCGGTTGCGAGACGTTGCATACCGCAACCCACCGCGTGCCCGCAGTCGTCGTCATGTTCGTAACATACTCCGGCGCCTCGACCGGCTGCGCATCAGGCCCCAGTCCCGGCCATATCGGCACTTGTGTGTGTCCCGGCGATGGCCGCCAGACATTTGCCGGCGCGCTCAGACCGCCACACGCAAACACTAGACAGAGAACAAAGATCGAAAGCTTCGTCATAATCCTGCAAATGACAGACCGGGCGCGTGCCGTCAAGCACAAGGCTTTTTCCAAAGAAAAGGAATGGAGGATTATTCCGGGATGTCCCGTTTCGCGCGGCTCTTCCGCCGGGAAACCGGCCTTTCCCCGAGCGACTACCGCCGGCAGCGTTGAGGGTGCTTCGAACGGCAGGAGTCGCCGGCAATCGTGGGCGATAAGCACGAACGCACATGAAACGGCCTTGTCCTTTTGCGTAGCATCGATGATTCTTCCTCCCATGCCGATTCCTGAGACAACTTCTGCGGATGCTTTGGAACGCTATCTTGGCGGGAAATGCCTGGTCGCCGGTCGGGGCAAGGCCTGGCGGGACATCAAAGCTTGGATCGTCTCTCTGCCGCCTGTCGCCGATACCTTGCCGCTTCCCTCCGTCAGCGAACCGTTCCTCGCGTGGACCCTGTCGGGCGAGGTCGAGTTTCAGGAGCGGGAAGGCAGACGGCCATGGGTCACTCATCGGATCACGAAAGGGTATTTCTTTCTCACTTCGGGAGGCGCTCCCTACGAGTGCCGCTGGAAAGCGGTGACCGGCCAGCTGTTTCAAGCCATGTCGGTGTTCATCGAGCTGCCGCTCCTGCAACGCGCCCTGAAAGAGGTTTTTGCCGCCGATGCGTCTCACGCTCGACTGCGGGATGTTTCCGCGTTCACCGACGTTGTGTTGAATTCGTTTATGGAACGATTGCGCGAGGAACTAATGCGCCGACACGCAAGCCCGCTTTTCCTGCAAGGCATCGCGCAGGCCATTGCCATCCATCTGGCTCGAAATTATGCCGAACTGGTCAAAGAGTCGGGTAGCGGCAGTCCGTCGCTTCCCGGCTACAAACTTCGACAAATCACGGACTGGATGGCTGAACACGTTGCCGAACACTTCAACCTTGATCAACTGGCGGCCCAAGTTGAGTTGAGCAAGTTTCATTTTGATCGCCTGTTCAAGAGCGCCATGGGCGTGTCGCCGTCGCGATACCACATCAATTTGCGGATGGATGCTGCGCGACGATTGCTGCGCGAAACGAAGAAGAGCGTCGTGACCGTTGCCCTTGACGTCGGTTACACAAATCCCAGCCATTTCGCGCGTCTCTTCCGCCGGGAAACCGGCCTTTCCCCGAGCGACTACCGCCGGCAGCGGTGACGCCGTTTCTGCCGGTAGGCTTGCTCTTACCGGCTCGTGCTGGCACACTCCACGACGATGCCCTCCGAAAAGGAATTGGAGAAACGTGCCGATCATGTTGACCGGCTGATCTACGAGATACGCGGTCAGAAAGTCATGCTCGATGCCGATTTGGCCGGAATCTATGGCGTACCAACTCGCACCCTGAACCAAGCGGTTAAGCGCAATCGCAAGAAATTTCCGCCCGACTTCGTGTTCCGACTAACCGCCGAGGAACTTGAGGATATCCGGTCACAAACTGTGACCACATCGGACCGATCACAAATTGTGATCGGTTCACAAAAACACCGCGACCCACGTTATTTGCCCCACGCTTTCACCGAGCACGGCGCGATCATGGCAGCCACGGTGCTCAACAGTCCCCAAGCGGTGCTCATGAGCGTGTTTGTTGTGCGCGCGTTCGTGCGAATGCGCGCGGCTCTGTCCGTTACGCGCGAACTTGCCCGCAAGCTCGCGGCGCTGGAGAAGGAACTCAAAGGGCGACTCGACGTGCATGAAGCCGCCATCGTCACCGTTCTCCAACGTGTCATGGACATCATCGATCCTCCCGCACTGCCTGAACCGCCCAAGAAGGACATCGGCTTTCGCGTAAAAGAATCGCCGCGCCGGTATGTCGCCCACCGCATAAAGAATTCCCGTTCACCGAGTTGACATCGGCTACACGAACCCCAGCCATTTCGCCCGGCTCTTCCGCCGCGAAACCGGCCTTTCCCCCAGCTACTACCGCCGCCAGCGGTGACGCCGCCACCTCTCTGCGGAGCTCCGAGCTAAAGCTACACGGCTGTGCTTCGAACCCCCTTCAGAAGATCCTCGTAGTCTCCAATCCCACTGATCACGCCCCACATTTCTACTCCTTTGAATAGCTCGCGGTAGCGGTTCAGTATTGTGCGAGCGTTATTTAGCAGTTCAGCGACCTCTTGTTGAGTCAATGGGTCAGTATCCGGCAAAGGTACTTTGCCCGGAACGCTGCGCGGATCCCTGTGGGCGACAACCCGGCCTCGGCTCTTGTCGAGTTTGGCAACGAGCGGGTTGTTCGCACTGGCAAATTCGATGTCCTTCGCGAGTTGGTCAGCGTCCGGTTGCCCCACGCTGCGTGTTGCGGTCTCAACGTAAGGTTCATCTTTAAAACGTTCTTGGAACTTCGTTTTATCGAAAAAGTCGGGGTTGTCTTTGATTGTTAGCAAAATTCGGCGAAGGCTCAGCGCAGCCGGATGTTGGTCGTAGAGTCGGCAGAGTCTGATTAGAATGGCGTCGTCGTGCGCTCGAAAAGTAAGATTCCAAAAAGTCTTGGCGGTGTTGAACTCGTCCGCGTGTTTCGTCAGATAATGGTAAAGCGAGACTCGCTGTCGGAAGATCGATTCCGTGTAGACATAATCGACGATCAGAGCTTCTAACTTCGAAGCGAATTCCTTGTAGTCCTTGACGCGGATTGGCTTCATCTCTTTTTCGCCTGCCACGATCGGTCAGCTTAATGGATTCGCGATGCTGCAACAAGCTCGGTTTAGCCGGTAAGCCTCGCCTGTCCGCTGGCAAGACTACGTGGGGCTTGCGTCAGGGCTGGTTGCTCACGATTGACGGCAGGCCGTCTTTGTATTGAACTCGACGCCTCCCCAATCCGCTTTTTCGAGCAAGATCGCAACAGGTGGAGCAAGATTGGATGCGACAGCCGCGCATATGTGGGGTAGGTTCGCCTCGGCGTTTAACTCAAAAAGGAGTGCACGAAATGCAAAAGCGCAGACTTGGAAAGAGTAATTTGGAAGTCACGGCTGTCGGACTCGGCTGCATGGGCATGAGTTTTTCCTACGGCCCGCCCAAAGATAAAAAGGAGATGACTTCTCTTCTTCGTGCCGCCGTGGAACGCGGCGTCACATTCTTTGACACCGCCGAAGTGTACGGCCCGTTCACAAACGAAGAACTTGTGGGCGAAGCCCTCGCTCCGTTCCGCAAACAGTTGGTGATCGCCACCAAGTTCGGGTTCGACCTCAGCGGCCCCGATACGCGGCCCGGTGCGGCGGGCCTGAATAGCCGGCCCGAGCACATCAAGCAGGCCGTCGAAGGCTCGCTCAAGCGGCTGAAGGTCGCGACCATCGACTTGCTCTATCAGCACCGGGTTGACCCGAACGTGCCCATCGAAGACGTTGCGGGGGCGGTGAAGGAATTGATTCAGCAAGGCAAGGTGAAGCACTTCGGCCTGTCGGAAGCCGGCGTGCAGACGATTCGGCGCGCGCACAAGGTCCAGCGCGTGACGGCTCTCCAGAGCGAATACTCGCTGTGGACGAGAACCCCGGAAAAGGAAGTGATCCCGACGCTCGAAGAACTCGGCATCGGCCTCGTTCCCTACAGCCCGCTCGGCAAGGGTTTTCTCACCGGCAAGATCGACGAAAACGCGAAGTTTGACAGTTCCGACTTTCGCAGCACGCTGCCGCGATTCACACCGGAGGCGCTCAAGGCGAATCAGGCATTGATCGATTTGCTCGGCAAGATCGCCCAGCGGAAAAAGGCGACCCCGGCTCAGATCGCGCTGGCGTGGTTGCTCGCGCAAAAGCCGTGGATTGTTCCGATACCCGGCACCACGAAGCTGCATCGCCTGGACGAAAACATCGGGGCAATCGCCGTCGAACTGACGCCTGACGACCTTCGTGAAATCGAGAGCGCGGCCTCCAAGATCAAGGTGCAAGGGGCTCGATACCCCGAAAAGCTGGAGCAAATGACCGGTCGCTGAGCGGGACAAGCCACTGTTACCATCAACCGAAGGAATTACAGATATGGAAATCAAACGAGGTGGCTCACAGCCTTCCGTCAAGGGGCCGGCCGATTGGTTTACCGGCACGGTGCGGATTGATCCGCTGTTCCAGGCAAGTGCACCGGCACGTGTGGCCGGCGCCAGCGTCACGTTCGAGCCTGGTGCCCGAACGGCATGGCACACCCATCCGCTGGGCCAGACGCTGATTGTCACGGCTGGCTGCGGGCGAGCACAACGCTGGGGCGGCCCGATCGAGGAAATCCGGCCCGGTGACGTGATCTGGTTCCCACCGGGTGAGAAGCATTGGCATGGCGCCGCGCCGACCACGGCCATGATGCACATCGCCATTCAGGAAGCACTCGACGGCAAGGTGGTTGACTGGATGGAAAAGGTCAGCGACGAGCAATACCAGGCATCGGGGAGAACCTGAAGACCCAAAAATGTGGCTGCCTCGCAAGGACTCGAACCTACCAAAGAAGCCAATGCTGGCTTGCAAAAAGCAGCGGGCTACACAGAAAACCACACACAAGATTCAGACCTATCTGAAGTCATTGCGTACTGGTCCCAACTGACTTCCCCCTTAAAAGCGGCTGTCCTCGCCATTGTGCGGACAGCTTGCGGAAAAGGCGGCGGTCATGGTCGATCCTCGTGAGTTCTCCTCGGTCGGTACAGGTGGCAACCCCGTCTATGAACCTGTTGCGGACATCGGGAGTGGGGCGGAGCCGTCCCCCCGCCGCGCCGCGGCGGGGGTCGGCCCGCCCCTTCCTTGTCTTTCTAGTGGTAACTGCAACGAGGAGCTGTTCACGCCGTACCATCGCAAGGTTGCGATGAGCCTTGCTGAGAACGTCCATTGCCTGTCGCGAAAGTATGGAAACGAGCGGATCGGGTTCCTGACATTGACAACTCCAGAGGGCGAAGAGTGGGAGAAGTTCCAAGGACGGTTTCACTCGCTTGGGGTGCGAGTGCTGCCTGCGGTGTTCGTGGCGTGGTTGACCGTGTTCGAGTTCTCGAAGAAGGGACGGCTACACGCGCACCTTGTCGTGGCTTGTCGATTGGATATTCGGACGGGTTTCGATTTCTCGAATTATCTTGAGAGCGTGAAGGACACCACACCGCTGCCCGAGAAACGGCGGCTGATACATGAAGCGGCAAAGGACTGCCCAAACCTTCGGAACATTTGGGCAGAACTGCGGGGACGACTGGCGGGGTATGGTTTCGGCAGACATGAGTTGATCCCGGTGCGGACGACGGAGGATGGGATTGCGCGATACGTAGGCGGCTATGTCTCGAAGTGTGTCAACAATCGGAGGGAAGAGAACAAGGGGCGGCGGTTCGTGCGTTACTCGCAGGGCTGGCGTGAGTGGTCAACGCGGTTCGGGTGGGCGACACCAGGTGGCTGGGTGTGGCGTCGGAAGTTGGAACTGCTGGCGGCGGGTTTCCGGTTTCACGGGTATCAGGTCAAGGGGCCCGACGATCTCAAACGGCTGTTTGGGCCACGGTGGGCGTACAAGCTAAAAGACCTCATCCCTGCGGTGGCGATAACTGTGTGTCCGACAAAGGGCCACGCGCTGGCTGATGGCGTGAGCCGTATGGACCTCGGTGATCTACCCTCGGACGCCATTGAGATTGGTGGGCTTCATCCATTCCCAGATAACACCTTAGCACCAGCGGATTGTGCTCGTGTCGCGCTCATGTTTGCTATGCGGAAGGGGGGTGGGCCGTAGTCTGCGAGAATGAATGGGGAACTCCTCGTAAGGGTTCTAAATAACTCTTCGTGAGTTCAACCATTTTCATGGCGTTGTGGCGTCACTTTTGCTGCTTATCCAAGTTCTCATCAAGGAATATTTGCTTTTCCAAGGCGCGCCACAAGCTCTGGTACTCGGCTTCGAGGGTGGGGGGGTATTCATCGTTGTACTTGTTGCTAGCCCCTGAATGGATTTCTGAGACAACATCCCTCATTTTAACCTTCGTCTTGTGATCACCCAACCTGAGGACGGTTATTGTCACAGACTTTGTGGCGTTACCAAGCTGTGGGGTCCAATGCTGACTACTTACTTTGTTTATCTCAGCACAGGACTTTAATACTAAACTTTCATATTGATCCTTCGGGAGCGGAGTAGGTCCTTCGGCAAGAATGTAACCCGACTGGCGCTCCATGTTTTTTACTGCGAGGCCGATGTCCGACAGGCCGGTAACTGCAGCCGAAAAGACAGCGTCGAAGTCTTTGTCGTAGACACGCTCACCTAAAGCCTCGTTTAAGCGGGCGTCCTGCTCACCCCATTGCGTAAATAGGGCTGCAACGTTTTCTGGGTGCTGCTCGGCCCCGGGGTTGAGAAGTCCTGCACAACCTGCGAGGAGTGCCGACCACAGCACACAAGCCAGAATTTTCACCGGCGTTTTCATCTTGAAGATATCCGTTTTAATTGATTAGTCGTTTCAGAATTGAGTCGCTCTTGCGCTGTAATCCTTCACCTTCTTGCTTAAGTCAAAGTTAATTATTACTGTCAAAGTGCGGGATGAACTGTCACGCGTATCTCCCTCCTTGACGCTGCCGGCTTCCACGCTCCCCAATCCGAAAAACGCATCGAATCGCCGCGCTTCCGTCCAGCCATTTTGCTGGCTCGAGTTCGAAATGCGATCGTAGACCCACACCTCTTCGCCGCTCGCATTGATGGTTGTAATATTGGGAGGGCCAAAGAGCCGTACTATATCCTCCTGTGTGGTTTCACCCTTTTTGACTGTCGCGGTGATCGCCCCGTAGGAGAGCGGGTCCTTCTGGACCGTATTTTGTTGATTTTGCGGTGGTTGTTGCCAGCTCGTCGCGCATCCCGCGCCGAGCATCGGTATGGACATGCTTATCGCACCAAGAAGTATAGTTGTGAAATGTCGCGCTTTCATGGCTCTCCTCTTCTCCTCAACAAATAGTGTAGGCCTACGCCAAAAGGAATTGCAATCGAAATTTCGGGCCGATTCGTCGGCTTGTCAGTTTTTCGGGCGTGGATTGGATAAGGCGCAGTTGCTCGGCATGGGCGAAATGCGGCGGGCGTAGCGGTGGCGTGAAGGGGAGTAGCGGAGTCCAGCCCGCCGCAGCCACCGACCGCGCAACCCGGCCAATAAAATATGGCTGCCTCGCTAGGACTCGAACCTAGACAAACTGATCCAGAGTCAGTTGTGCTACCATTACACCACGAGGCAGTTGAGTGGACAGGGAAAGAGTAGAGCCGGGCAAAAAGCGTGTCAAGTGTCCGCCGCCCCGAAGAATCTCAGGCCCGACGGCGTGTCCGCTAGTGCCCCCTCACCTTAATCCTCTCCCCCGGAGGGGAGAGGAGACGAAGCTGCTACCCCTCGCCCTTCTTAAGGGAGAGGGTCAGGGTGAGGGTTCATTTTCCCACCCTGCCGCACCCATCAAATCAAGTGTGTCGCAGCACTAGCTCAACCGCATGGGCATCAAGACGTACAGGAACGGGGCGTTGACCTTGATGACGCCGGGGCTCAATTCATCGGTCAACTCGACAAACACCTCGTCGGCATCCAGGTTCCGCAATGGATCCATCATGTATTGCGGATTGAACGCGATGGTAATCTCCTTGCCTTTGTAGTTGATCGACAGGGTTTCTTTGGCCTCGCCGACTTCGGGCGTGGTCGCCGTGATCGTGAGGGTGTTCTTGGCGAAATTCAGCTTCACCGATTGCGATTTCTCGCTGGCCAGGATTGACGCCCGATGCAACGCGGAGAGCAGTAATTCGCGTTCCAGCGTAATCCGCTCCTTCGTCTCCGTCGGGATTACCTGGCGGAAATTCGGGTACGTTCCCTCAATCAGCTTGGAGGCCAACGTGGTCCCGTCCAGCTCGAAGACGATCTGGTTCTCGCCGATGGAGAGTTTCGCATCCCCCTTGTCGGCCAGCAGGTGTTCCAGCTCGTTCACGGCTTTTGTTGGCAGGATCAGTTCCGCTTCCGCGCCCTTGGGAATCTCGATGTCATGTTCCATCAGGGCCAACCGTCGTCCATCGGTCGCGACAACCGTGATTTTATCGCCCTTGATCCCCATAAAAACCCCGTTCAGCACGTAGCGCGTCTCGTCGTTCGACACGGCGTACGCGGTCTTCTTCAACATGTCGCGCAGGACGGCCTGCTCGATTTTCAGGGCTTTACCGGCGCCGGACTCGGGGAATCGCGGAAACTCCTCCTCCGGGAGCCCCATGATCTTGTAGAAGGACGATCCGCAACGAATGGACGCCGCATTGCGGTCGTCCACTTCGATCTCGATCTCGGCGGCGGGCACTTCCTTGAGAATCGAGAATAATTTACGCGCCGGCAACGTCGTTGACCCCGCTTTTGTCACCTCAGCCTCGACACGACAACGAACTCCGACATCCAGGTCCGTGGTTGTCAGGCTGAGACCTCCGTCAGACGCTTGCATCAACACGTTCGAGAGAATCGGCAGGGTGGTTCGGGTGCTGACGACATTTTGCACACGCTGCAACCCGTCGAGAATGGCTTCCTTGGTGACTTTGAGTTTAACTGGCATATGTCACAGATGTAGTACTACGAATCATCTATATAAAACAAAGAGTCGTTACCGTTCGGGCTGTGAATATAGCAAACAACTTTCCTTGTCAAGTACACACCAAGCAGTTACGGAAATCGGCGACAGGATGGAACCGAGAGGATTCCGAACCACATTCCTCGGAGTTTGTTGGCAACCACGAGTCATCCGCGAGTTTTCCCAACCGACTGACAAGTTGTTGGAATGTTATTGTCGTTGCAGCGACTGTTCGAGGTAGGAAACGGTCTGCCGCAGTTGTTGGTCCTTCGACGCGCGCGTTTCAATCAGCCGGCAGGCGTGCAGAACCGTGCCGTGATCGCGACCGCCGAACGATTCCCCGATGTCCGCGAGCGATCGGCTGGTCAATGTCCGGCTCAGGTACATGGCGACCTGGCGGGGAAACGCCACGTTTTGCGGGCGACGTCGGCTGGTCATGTCCGCGAACCGGATATCGAAGTGTTCGGCGACCTTCTTCTGGATGGATTCGATGGTGATGGTCCGCTTGGCCTCTTCGTGAAGCGCGTCGCGAAGCAGATTCTCCAAAGCATCACGGGAAACCTCTTTGCCCGTGAGAGATGTGTACGAGGCGACACGGATCAGGGCCCCTTCCAGGCGGCGAATGTTTGTACGGATCCTCTCGGCGATGAATTCCACCACCTGATCGGAAAGCTTCACATCGATCATCGCCGCTTTCTTCTTGAGAATCGCGATCCGCGTCTCCAGCGCGGGCGGCTGGAGTTCCGTGACGAGACCCCATTCAAAGCGGGAAACCAGCCGATTCTCCAGATTGGCGATCTCGGCCGCCGGTCGGTCACTGGACAGCACGATCTGCTTGTGCGCGTCGAACAGGGTGTTGAATGTGTGGAAAAACTCGTCCTGCATCCGCTCTTTCCCCGCAAGGAACTGGATGTCGTCAATGAGCAGCACATCGACCTGACGGTACTTCTTGCGGAATTTGGTCATCGTGCTGTTTTGAATGGCCTGAATGAAGTCGTTGGTGAACTGCTCGCAGGGGATGTAGCTGACCTTGCGGTTTTTGGCGCCGGTGGAGGATGCGTGACCGATGGCCTGCATCAGGTGCGTTTTGCCCAAGCCGACGCCGCCATAGATAAACAGCGGGTTGTACGCCTTGGCGGGCGATTGGGCGACAGCCAGCGCGGCCGCATGGGCGAAGTTGTTGTTGGGCCCGACCACGAACGAATCAAACGTGTAACGCGGATTCAACTTCACATCGAGGTCGGTCCTGGCCGGCGACCGCTTCTCCCGGCTGGTGGTCGACGGCGGAGGGAGTTCGGGCGGGGCTTTCAATCCCTGACTGACGGCCAGCCGGACAAGGAGTGGTTGGCGGGAGACCTGATTGACGGCCTCGCGGATCAACGGCAGGAAGTTATCTTGAAGCCAGATTTGGTAAAACTCGTTGGCGACGCCGAGAACGAGTGTGTCCTGGCTGACTTCAACCGGTTTAATGGGCGCAAACCACCGGTTGAACAGCTCCGGATTGAGCATCCCTTGCAGGATTTTGCTCGCGTCGCGCCACAGTTGATCGTGCCCCGCTGTCATGGTTCCTCCGTCATCACGAGTCCTGACTTATTCACAGGCTGTTGACACCACCGCAACATTCTTCTCCTGCAGGCGTCTTGCAGCCGGGGCGAACGGAAGGAGCGGCCCGCACACGAATCCAAGGAGACAAAAACCGTGAAAAACCCCCTGCCTTGATCGCCAAACCCGTGCAACCGCGAAAAAACCTCTCAATCGGCTCTTACACCGTTGTGCGGCTGCGTTTTCCCCTCACATCATTCGTGTCGAACCCAGGAGAGAATCGTGAACCAAAAATCCACATCCTTGGGCGATGCATACGGCCAAATAGCAAAACGTGGCTGAACGCCCAAGCTGTTCACAACTTATTCACAACCCTCTCTATTACCCTCGCCTTCGCCTTTGCGCGGAGCAGCATAGTGAGTGAGGGTGCGGTGTTCAAGAAAAAAATGACGCGCGACGAAAAAAATTTCGGCGCCGCGCGCAACACAGAAAAAAACAGGGCCGAAAGCTCGTGCGAACTTTCGGCCCTGCGCGCGACGCAGTGTCTTACGCGTCGTAATACATGTGGAATTCCCACGGATGCGGCCGCAAGCGCACCTGATCCTGTTCTTTGCGCTTCATCTCGATCCAGGTGTCGATGACGTCCTGCGTGAACACGTCGCCCTTGAGCAGAAACTCGTGGTCGTCCTCCAGGGCATCGCAGGCTTCAGGCAGCGAGGACGGAACCTGCGGCACCTTCTTGATCTCCGCGGGCGACAATTCGTACAGGTTCTTGTCCATCGGCTCGCCGGGATCGATCCGGTTCTCGATGCCGTCCAGACCCGCCATTAACATCGCGGCGAACGTCAGGTACATGTTGCAAGACGGGTCGGGCGGGCGATATTCGATGCGTTTGGCCTTGGGACTCGGTGAATACGTCGGGATGCGGACCGCCGCCGAGCGATTGCGGCTCGAATACGCGAGGTTTACAGGCGCTTCGAAGCCCGGCGTCAGGCGCTTGTAGCTGTTGACGGTCGGACTGGCGAAGGCGCACAGGGCATGGGCGTGTTTGAGCAAGCCCCCGATGTAGTGCAGGCAGAGTTGGCTGAGGCCGGCGTATTCTTTGCCCGCGAACAATGGCTTGCCCTTCTTCCACAAGCTCTGGTGCGTGTGCATGCCGCTGCCATTGTCGCCAAAGAGCGGCTTCGGCATGAACGTCGCCGTCTTGTTGTGGCGTTTGGCGACATTCTTGACGATATACTTGTAGAGCATCATGTCGTCAGCCATGGGAACCAGCGCGTTAAAGCGCAGGTCGATCTCGGCCTGACCGGCTGTGGCGACCTCGTGGTGCTCCTTTTCAACCTTCAGGCCGCAATCCTTCATCACCATGATCATTTCGTTGCGAATATCGACCAGGGTGTCCTGCGGGGGAACGGGGAAATAACCTTCCTTGTGGCGGATCTTGTTGCCGAGGTTGGGGAATTCTTCACGGCCGCTGTTCCAAATGCCTTCGTTGCTGTCGATGTAGTAATAGCCGGTGTTGGAAGTCTGGCCAAAGCGGATGTCGTCGAAAATGAAGAACTCCGCCTCCGGGCCGAAGTACGCCGTATCAGCGATGCCCGTTTGCTTCAAATACGCCTCGGCTTTGCGGGCGACGTTGCGCGGGTCGCGGGTATACGGCTCGCGGGTGATCGTGTCGACCGCATCTGCCACGATGCTGAGCGTGGTGACCTGCGGGAACGGGTCGATGATCGCCGTGGACGGGTCCATCATCAGCAACATGTCGCTCGCTTCGATGGATTTCCATCCACGAATGGACGAACCGTCGAAGCCCAGACCCGCCTCGAAAACCTCTTCTTCCAGCTCGGAAATCGGCGCGCAGAAATGCTGCCAGGTTCCCAGAAAATCGCAGAACTTGAGGTCTACCAGTTGTACGTTCTTGCTTTTACACAGCGCCAGAACTTCTTTGGGTGTCATATTGTTCTCCTGACCAGCCAGTGGATGGTCCACCCGACTGGCTGAATGTTGGTTGCTCGTTGGTCCAATTTTGGGCGGCGTTACACGGCTTGGTCGCCGCGTTCCTCGGTACGAATGCGCACGGCCTCGTCGATGGGCAGCACGAAAATCTTGCCATCGCCGATCTTGCCCGTCTTCGCTGTCTTCAGAATCGCGTTGACCGCGGCCTCGACGGCGCTATCGGGCAACACAATCTCCAACTTCAGCTTGGGCAAGAAATCCACGGTGTACTCACTCCCGCGGTAAATTTCGGTGTGTCCCTTTTGTCGTCCAAAACCCTTCACTTCTGTGACCGTCAAACCCTCGACGCCCACGCCCGCCAAGGCTTCCTTGACGTCTTCGAGCTTGAACGGCTTAATAATGGCCTCAATCTTCTTCATCAACTTTCCTCCCCAAGTGCGGGTGCGAATACTAGAGAAGCCGCACGGGCATGTAAACAGAAAAAGCGCCTCGTCAAGTCCTCACGCTTAACGCACCGGGGACACATGCACGTGTGCGCGAGGGTTTAGCAGACAACATGCCACCGCCACCTTCTTCTATTCAAATCTCATTCGCAACCGGTTCTCAAACAATCCGTTACGCATCACCAAGATCTAGTGCGCGGCGCCGAAAACCCCGGTCGGTCTGCGGCCATTTGTTCACTGTGGTCAAAATAAAACGCGGTGGCGATTTGCTGTTGCTGCCGCTTTCCAGCGCGTGCTAACGTCGCCCGGTGATGGACGCGCTAGGCAATGTGCCGGACTCAATCAATTGCCACTCCTGCGGGGCGGTTCTCGACCTCACCGGAAAGACCGGCTTCACCCACGTCGAATGCCGGCACTGCGGAGCCCCTTCCGTCGTCCCCATGAAATTTGGTGATTTCCTGCTGCTCAGTGTCATCGGCACCGGCGGCGCCGGCACGGTCTACAAAGCCATCGACGTGCCGCTCAACCGGTATCTGGCCCTCAAGGTTCTGCGCGCGAATCTCGCCTCCGATCCTGCGGTTATCGCCAGGTTCTCCGGCGAAGCCCGCGCCGCCGCGACCGTCAATCACCCCAACATCGCCCAGGTATATTCCTTTGGCGAGATCGACCACCGGTACTACACAGCCATGGAGCTTTGCGACCGTGGAAGCCTCGACGCCCGCATTACCCAGTCGGGACATCTCTCCGAACCGGAAGCGCTGTCCGTTGGCCTCCAGATTGCCTCCGCCCTGCGTGCCGCGCACCAGCACGGCGTACTCCATCGGGACGTGAAACCGGGCAATATCCTGTTTAACGAGGATGGCATCCCCAAGTTCGTCGACTTCAGCCTGGTCGGCGCCCCGGGGAGCGATCCCGAAGACAGCCAGACGCCGGAGGCCGAACAAATCTGGGGTACGCCCTACTATGTGGCGCCCGAGAAACTTCGCGGCAAACCTGACGACGAGCGCAGCGACATCTACTCACTCGGGGCGACGCTGTTCCATGCGTTGGCGGGCCGCCCCCCCGAGGATCCCGCGTCGTCCCTTGCGGCGGAGGCGCCTGCCGCCCAACGCGCCACAATCCGGATCATCACACGCATGCTGGCGCAAGACCCCGCCGATCGATATGGGTCATACGACGAAGTCATCCAGGACCTCATGGAGGCCCGGAATTCCCTGAAGAAGCCGCCGGGTGTCACGCCATTCGCTGCCTCCGCACAGAAGCGGTTTGCCGCGTTGTACGTGCTGGGCGCGCTCATTCTCTGCGCCGGGGTCGTTTGGTTTGTATGGAAATACGGCGTGGCCGTGTTTCAACCCGCCCGTCCGCCTGTCCCCGTCCACGCCGCGCCCTGACCGCCGATGGGCAATCACAACGCCCGCGCGTCAATGCGTGATGTTGGGGATGTTCACGATGATCTGGTTGACCACCGATTTGACACCCTTGACCGAGTGCGCAATACCTTCCGCGCGCCACGCGGCGGCCGGATTGATCGCCGTGCCATGCAAGGTGACATTGCCGCCATCCACCTCCACGATGATGCCGGTGCCCGTGGTGGGGTCGGTATTGAGCAACCGCCGGATTTCAAAACCGATCGATTCATCGGTCGGCTCGTCGCCGGTCGTGGCTTCCGATGCCGTCGGTGACGCGGGTGAGGCAACAGGTTGCGCCGTCGCGGGTTGCGGCTCGGCTGCCGCAGGTTTGTTTGTGGACGGGGAAGCGCAACCACCGAGAAGCGCCAGTGTCGCCGCGACGATTACCGAACAAATCAGAAGCCGCACTCGCATTGGGTCTCCAAACTTTGCTCCTCCACCGTAGCACAACCGCCCCTGCTCGTGTAGAGAATTTTTCAGGGGAAGAGCCGTCGCCATCGCGTGGGAACCAGGTAAAAATTGGTGCGCGGGACAGGACTTGAACCTGCACGGCTTTCGCCATACGCCCCTCAAACGTACGTGTCTGCCAATTCCACCACCCGCGCACAAGCGGGACAGGACGCCGATAAATTATATGGAAACCCGACCGTCAGCAAGCTAAGATTTCTCCACCATGTCAGGGCATTCCAAGTGGTCGAAGATCAAGCACACCAAGGGCGTTGTTGACTCCAAGCGCGGGAAGGTCTTCGCCAAGCTCGGCAAGGAAATGACCGTGGCCGCCAAGCACGGCGGCGGCGACCCCGGCTTCAATCCACGCCTGCGCACCATCTTGATGAAAGCCCGCGCGGTCAACATGCCGGCCGACAACATCGACCGCGCCATCAAAAAGGGCACGGGCGAACTCCCCGGCGTCAGTTACGAGGAAATCACCTACGAGGGTTACGCGCCGGGCGGCGTGGCGCTGCTGGTCGACCTGCTCACCGACAGCAAGAACCGCACGGCTGCCGAGATTCGGACCCTCTTCACCAAGCATGGCGGCAACCTGGGCGTCGCGGGCGCGGTGAAACATCTGTTTCATCGAAAGGGCCAAATCCTGGTGGCGAAAGAACAGATTGGGGAAGACGACCTCATGAGTCTCGCCCTCGACGCGGGGGCCGATGACATGATCGCGCATCCCGACACGTATGAAATCCTGACCGACCCGCATCAGTTCGAGGCCGTTCACAAGGCGCTCGAAGCGAAAGGTATCAAACCGCAGTTGGCCGAGATCGCGCAGTTGCCGCTCACGCCGGTGCCCGTCACGGACGAAAAGACTGCCCGCGCGGTGCTGGCGCTGATCGACGCCCTCGAAGACAACGACGACGTGCAGAACGTTTATTCCAACGAGGAAATCCCTGACGACATCATGGAGAAGGTGACCTCCACTCCCGCCGCGTAGTTGGGCAGGCGTCTTGCCTGTCAACCAATGAAGATCCTCGGCATTGACCCCAGCCTCCGCAGCACCGGCTTCGGCGTCATCGAAGTTCGCGGCAACCAGATGACCGCGCTTTGTCACGGGCACGTCCAGAACCCGCCGAAGCTTCTTCCGTCCCGTTGCTTGGTGCGGATCGGCGACGAGGTCAAGAGACTCATCGAGAAATATGAACCCGACGCGGTGGCGATTGAAGGGTTGGTCTACGTCCAGAACACGCGCATCGCGTTCACACTCGGCCAGGTACGCGGCGTCGTCATCGCCGCCGCCGCCGCGAACAATCTCCTGATCTACGAATACGCCCCGCGCAAGGTGAAGCAGGCGGTCACCGGCCTCGGTGGCGCCGGCAAAACCCAGGTCGGCAACATGGTCAAGGCGATGCTCGGGCTTGCGGAGATTCCCCAGGCCGACGCCGGCGACGCCCTCGCCCTCGCCATCTGCCACGCCCACAACTGCCGCGGCATTCAGGACAACCGGGCCAAAGAGATTTAGACCGCGTTCAATTCGCGTTGATTCGCGTGCGTTCGCGGGTACACTGGCCGCCGATGATCGCGTATCTCCAGGGCAAGCTCGCGGAATCCACGCCGACACATGTGGTCGTGGACTGCCACGGCGTCGGCTATGCCGTGTTTATCCCGCTGTCGAGCTACGACAAGCTGCCGGCCCGGGGCGCGGAGGTGAAATTGCTCACGTATCACCACGTCGTTTCCCAGGATGGCGCGCAGCAGTTGTTCGGGTTCGTCACGCCCGACGAGCGCGAGATGTTCCTGCTGCTGATCAGCATCAGCGGGATCGGCCCGAAACTCGCCATCAACATCCTCAGCAGCACGTCGATCTCGGCGTTGCGCGGCGCGATTGCCAGCGGCGACACCAAAACGTTGTCCACCCTGCGCGGCATTGGCAAAAAGACCGCCGAGCGCCTCGTGGTCGAGTTGAAGGACAAGATCGGCGGGGCGGCGGCGTTCGAGACGAAAGGCCGCGCCGCCACGCCCGAGGAACAAAAGCTCATCGACGCCGTCCTCGCCCTCGTCTCGCTCGGTTACAAGCAGGTCGACGCCCACAAGGCCGTCCTCACCGCCGCCGGGACAGCCGGCCCGAAAGCGACGGTCGAGGAAATCGTTCGCACCGCGCTGCGGACCGCGTAGCGGCCCGTTGAAAGACGCCCGCTGGGGGCAGCGGGCCTACAGTAAGCCGCCGAAATCGAAGGCCGTTGTAGGCCGCGTGCCCTCACGCGGCGTGCCGTCAGGGTTCTTTAGCAGGAGGCCAACGTCATTGCTCGATTCCCAATTGCGTCAGGACAAACGCGTATTCGAACGCGGTATCGCGCAGGGCATCGTACCGGCCGCTCTTGCCGTTGTGGCCGGACGGCTCCAAGTTCACCTTGAGCAGGAGCGGATGGGAATCGGTCTTCGTGGCGCGGAGTTTGGCGACGTACTTCGCCGGTTCCCAGTACATCACCTGGCTGTCGTTCAGCGACGACTCGACCAACATCGCCGGGTACGCCTGCGGCCGGATGTTGTCGTAGGGACTGTACGTCTTCATGTACACGAACTGATCCGGCACCTTCGGGTTGCCCCATTCCTCGAATTCACCGACCGTCAGCGGCAACGATTCGTCGAGCATCGTGTTGAGCACGTCGACGAACGGCATCTCGAGCACCGCCGCCCTGAACAAGTGCGGCCGCATGTTCAGCACGGCGCCGACCAGCAGGCCACCCGCGCTGCCGCCTTCAATGGCCAGGTGTCGCGGGTCGGTATAATGCCGCGCCACGAGCGTCTCGGCGCAGGCGATGAAATCGGTAAACGTATTGCGCTTGGCCAGCATCCGCCCCTGGTCGTGCCAGCGTTTGCCGTATTCGCCGCCGCCGCGCACGTGCGCAATCGCCACAATCAGGCCGCGGTCGAGCAGGCTCAGCCGGCCCGACGAGAACCAGACATCGCTGGGCAACCCGTAGGCGCCGTAGCCATATAACCACAACGGATTGCCCGTCGCGTGGTTGAGGTCCTTTCGATACACGAGCGAGATGGGAATCCGCGCCCCGTCGGCTGCCGTGGCGAAGATCCGCTCGGATTGGTAACGGTCGGGATCGTATCCGCCTTTCACGATCTGCCGCTTCATCAACGTCCGCTCGTGCGTGTCCATGTCGTAGTCGTAAACGGACAGCGGCGTCGTCAGGGATTCGTAGGTAATCCGCAGGACGTTCGTGTCGAACACGGCATTGTCACCCGCCGCGACCGCGTAGGCCGATTCGGGCCACGCGATGGTGTGCGACGCGCCCGTGCCGATGTCGTACACGCGGACTTGCGGCAGGCCGTTCGCCCGTTCGATGAGGGCGACGTGATGCGAAAACACGCCGAAATCATCGAGCGACACGTCGTCGCGGACCGGCACGATCTCTTTCCAGTTCTCATGCCGCGGATCGGCGATGGGCGTGGCCACGAGCCGGAAGTTCCGTCCTTTGTCGTTCGTGCGAATGTAGAAAAAGTCGCCGCCGTCGTCCGCGCTGTATTCACGGTCCTGCTCTCGCGGGCTCAGTGTCTTCAACGGCTCGTCGGGATGATCCGCCCGCAGATAGCGGACTTCGTCCGTCGTTTTGCTCCCAATGGCGACGTACACGAACCGTTTACTGTGGGAGCGGTCGACCTCGAGCGTGAACAACGCGTCCGTCTCCTCGTACACCAGCGTGTCCGTGATTTCGCCGAGTTTATGCCGCCAGACCCGGTACGCCCGTTTCGCGTCGTCTTCCGTGGTGTAGAACAGCGTCTGGTTGTCGCTCGCCCACACGGCGGTATCGACCCGCGGGATCTTCTCGCTCGACAACGCGCCCGTCCGCAGGTCTTTCACGTACAGCGTGTAGTCGCGAAACCCGGTCTCGTCCGTACTGAACGCCAGCCAGTTGCCGTCGTCGCTCACTTCGGACACGCCAACGTCGAGGAACTCCCTGCCGGCGGCCATGGCGTTCAGGTCGAGCAGGATTTCCTCCGTCGCGTTCGTGGACGCGCGTTTGCGCAGGTAGATGGGATACTGTTTCCCCGGCTCCGTGCGGCGGTAATACAACCAATCGCCGTCGCGGTACGGCACGGTGTCATCCGGCTCCTGCACCCGCGCGAGCATTTCGTTGTAAATCTTGTCCTGCAGGGGCTTCGTCGGCTTCATGAACGCGTCCGTGTACGCGTCTTCGGCGCGGAGATAATCGAGAACGGCGGGATTGTCCTTCTCGCGCAGCCAGTAGTAATCGTCCACCAACCGCTCGCCGTGAAGTGTGGTCACGTGCGCGGCCTGGCGCGCGACGGGCGGTTGCCCAGCCTGCGGCTGGTTGGGCGGCGGGGTGGTTCGGCAGGCCGATACGCCGAGAAGCAGGACGACGGCGACCATGGTTTCTGCACGCCTGATTCGGGTGATTATGCGACAGCGGCAATAACCCTCACCCTGACCCTCTCCCTCACGGCACAAGGGAGAGGGGGTTCTCCTCTCCCCTCGGGGGAGAGGATTAAGGTGAGGGGGCCAGTCGTCAAATAAAGTGTGTCGTGCCACCGTGGCCAATTTTCGCGATGTTATATCGGCTCGGTTGAGGCTCATTTCAGGAGCTCGTCATACTGGTGGAAGTACGAATTGTACATGCTGAGGATTGTGTGCGCTACGTACAACGCGACGAGCGCGTAGGCGATTCGCGGCAGCCAGGTCACGGTTTGGTCGAGACTGCGGCGCCAGCGGTCCTCGTAATACTTTTCCAACCGTTCGAGCATGTCGTCCAGACGCCCGCTCTGTTCGCCCGTGGCCCAGAACTGGATGAGATACTCGGGAAACACATCCGTCGTTGCGAGGGCTTGGCTGACTTGGAGTTCGCTGCCGATCAGCGGCGCGGCCTTCGCGTAGCCATGGGCGATCAACGGACTGTCCGCCGTGCGGCTGGCGTACTCGAGCGCGGGCACGATGCCAATCCCCGCGCGCAACATCAGGCGAATCGACGACACCCACCGGACCAGTGCGTAATCGAACCGCAGCCCTCCCAGCACCGGCACCGCCCGCAGCAGGCGGTCCACGGCCACGTTCAGCCCCGGCACGGACAATGACCGGCGCACCAGCCACACGGCGCCGCCGACAATCAACACCAGCCCGCCGAGAACCCCGGCCGTGTCCCGCAAATAATCGAGCATGGTGTACGGTTTCCCGCCGGCGGCGCCGAGGAAGAACGACGGGAAACGAGATCCGAACACCGCCACGAGCAGCAGCACCGCCGGGTAGATCGAGCCGGCGAGGAGCTTGTTACGCGCCGCCGCGCGGCTCTCGTAATACTTGCTCAACGACAACAACCCGATGTCCAGCGCGCCACTGCGTCCACTCATGTCGAGGGCATGTTTGTCGAGCGGCGCGAACCGCTGGCCGCAGCGTTCCATCGCCTCGTGCACCGGTATGCCTCCGTTGACGAGGTCGGACAATTCCGCCACGGTGGACCGCATCGCCCGCGGCGCGGCTTTCCGGATTGATCGCAGCGCGCCCTGGATCGGCACGCCCGCTTGCACCAGCGTGCCCAACTGATAGTAAAACGCCGCCAGATTTTTGGACGAAAATCTCACGTCGGCGCTAACGTAGCATCATCCACCGCCTCCGTCACAACGAAACGAGCGGCGGACGTATCCTGACGATGTCGTTGTAGCGTCGGCTGTCCTCAGCCGATAGGCCCGGATGCGCTGTGGACAGCGCACGCTACACCAGCGGGTTAATTTCGGCGGGAGGAGCGCCCAGACAAACCGATGTGCGGCACAGCCGTTTTCCTCTTGCGTCTTGGGGTGGCGTTTCGCATCTTGCCCGCATGGCCGAGCGGTTCGTCACGGAGACCATTCACGACAAGACGCTGGACGTGTCGCTACGTCCGGGCTTATTCGCCGATTTCCAGGGACAGGGCAAGGTGAAGGAGCGGCTGGAGTTGGCCGTCGAAGCCGCGCGCCAGCGGAAGGAATCGCTCGACCACATCCTGCTCAGCGGCCCGCCGGGTTTGGGCAAGACCACGCTCGCCCACATCCTCGCCAAGGCGATGGGCGTCAATATCGTCGTCACCAGCGGTCCCGCGCTCGAAAAGGCCGCCAACCTCGCCGGCTTGCTGACCAAGCTCGACAAGGGCGACGTGCTGTTCATCGACGAGATCCATCGCCTGCAAAAGGTCGTCGAGGAATACCTGTACCCGGCGATGGAAGATTACCGGCTCGATATCGTGATCGACCAGGGCCCGAACGCGCACAGCGTCCGCCTGAATTTGCCCCTGTTCACCCTCATCGGCGCGACCACGCGCAGCGGGCTGCTGACCGCGCCGTTGCGGTCGCGGTTTCCCATCACCGAGCGGCTCGATTATTACAGCGCCGGTGAACTGACCACGATCATCCATCGCTCGTCGCGCATCCTGAATGTGGACATCGACGAGGGAGGCGCGACGGAGATCGCCGGTCGCTCGCGTGGCACGCCGCGCATCGCCAACAATTTGCTCAAACGCGTCCGCGACTACGCGCAGGTGAAGGCCAAGTCGAAGAAAATCACCGAGGACATCGCCGACAAGGCGCTGGCCATGCTCGACATCGACGAACACGGCCTCGACGAGATGGACAAGCGGATTCTTGAAACGCTCGTGCACAAGTTCGGCGGCAAACCGGTCGGCATCAACTCGCTGGCGGTGGCGGTCGGCGAGGAACCCGACACGCTCGAAGAGGTTTACGAGCCGTTCCTGATCCAGGAAGGTTACCTCAAGCGCACCCCGCAAGGCCGCGTGCCGACGGAGTCGGCCTACAAGAAACTCGGCGTGAAGCCCGGCGCGAAAGAGAACGAGTTGTTCTGAGCAGGCTTGACCCCGGCCGCTCACCCGGAGGTGACAAAGCCGCGGCGGAGCAGGTCCATCAGGCAGGTGTAGGCCTCGAAATCCGTTCCCGGAAAATTGTCGATGGCGGTCTCCAGCGTGTTGTGGTGGAGCACGAGTTGGAATAGCTGGATTTCTTCAGTCGCCAGGTCGCGCAGATTGCCGGGCAGCGGTTCGGCCACATGCAATCGCGCCCCGGGCCGCGGCAGTTTCGGTTCGAGGATGCGAATTTCGTCCAACTGGCGGACGCCTTCGAGGATCAGGGAGGTGGTGGACTCGGTGATTTCCTCCGGCGCGCGATGGTCCCCGGCCGGCCTCAGGTCAAACGCGCCCTCAGTCCATCCAAACATGCGGTAAAACGCCTTGCGCGACTTCACAAGCGGGTTGCTCTCGATCTCGGCATCGTACACCTGGCCCTCGCGGAGGTAGAGCTTGCCCACGCCGCGCTCGGAGCGGATGGTCATGACGCCGCTCTTGCGCGAGTTGGCGAACAGTTGGAGCAGATCGGGCAGCGGCATCTCGTGGATGGAACCCGAGATGAGGGCCGAGCCGGCGATTGCTGGACTTTCCGGGGTTTGCGTCCCGGCGGGCGCGGCGGATGGCGTCGCCCGCGCTTTCAGTTCGGCGACGGACACCACCTTGATGGTGGACGAACCGATGATGATCTGGTCGCCCTCTTTCAGTTCGGTGCTGCGAATGCGTGCGCCGTTGACGAACGTGCCGTTGCGCGACGCGAGATCCTCGATGACGACCTTGCCGCCGTGGGTCGAGATCTTGGCGTGTTTGCGGGACACTTTTTCGTCGAGCAACAGCACATCGACGTCGCTGACGCGGCCGATGACGATGTACAAATCCTGCGGCAGGGGGAATTCCCTTCCTTGGTCCTTGCCGGCGACGAAACGGAGTACGTATTGCAGCATTCGTTCCTCAGATGTCCTGTGTCGCGGTTGTCCGCGGCGAAACTGTACCGACGCGCTGGAAGCCGGTCAAGCCACAGTGCCTGACCGCGGGTTTTGGCGGCCCCATCGGAGCGTCGCCAGGGTCAAAATTGCTGCAGCAATCGAGCCAAACCCGAGCCACAACATGATCTGCGGCGCGGGCGTGCGCTGGAACAGTTTGGTGCCGAATTGCAGCCAGAACGCCACGATCATGGTGGCCGAGGTGAGCATCCCGCGCGCGGCAAACACCGCGCCGCGCCGTTTGTCGTCGACCTCCTCCTGGAGCTTGGCGTCGATCGGGATCAGGATCGTCGCGGCGATGGCGCCAAGCACGAACAACAGCAGGACCGTGATCCAGACGCGCGCCGTCAGGCCCATCAGGATGAACACCGCGCCGACGAGCAACAATTGGAGGAACGGCAGCCAGGTCGCCTTGGTCCACGGTTTGCCGCGTCCGACCAGGCCGACGCCGAGGGCCGCGCCCGCGCCGGCGGCGACGAGCAGATAGCCAAACCCACCCGTCCGCAGGCCGAGCGTTTCCATCGTGTAGCCAACGATCTCGACAGCGAACACTCCCCCGAGGAACGCGAACACGGCCGACAAAAGGGACAGCGATAACGCGCTGTGGTGTTGCCAGAGGTAGACAAGCCCGGTTTTCAGGTCGCCCCATCCACCCGGTTCTTTCGAATCGGGACCGCCCGTCGTGGCATGCGGGTCCATCTGGATGCGCCAGACCAGGACGGTGGCGACGATATACGCGATGGCGTTGGAGAGGATCGCCCATTCCACGCCGATCCGTTCCGCCACGAACCCGCCGATGGCGCGGCCGCCGACGCCGGCGATGGCCAGACTGGTGGTGAAAAGCGTGTTGGCCTGGATCAGCCGCTCGTTGCCGACGAGGTTGGGGATCAGCGCGTACCGGGCCGGATAGTAGAACGTCGTGATCGACCCGATGACGAGGATCAGGACGTAGACGGCGAACAGATTGCGGAACGCGACTCGGCCCATCACGACCGGCAGGAGCCACGCGGCGATCACGCCGACAATTACCGCCCGCGACGCGTCGCTGACGATCAGGACGTGCCGCCGTTGCCAGCGATCCACGTAGGCGATGGCGAGCGGCCCGAGCAACATGCCCGGGAGGGCGACCGCAAAGAACATTTTCGCCGTCTCGGTGCGTTCGCTGTAACCGTGCACGCGGAAGTATTCGAGCAACCCCATCTGCATCACGGCGTCGCCGAGTGCCAGCGCGATCTGCGAGATCCACAATCGGCGGAAGCCTTTGTTGTCGAGGAGGGACAACATTACGCGTGCTCCTCGATGAAGGTTCGCATGTCGTCGGGCAACAGCGCAACGAAGCTGGCGCGTTCCCGCGTGCGCGGATGACGGAACGCCACCCGCTCGGCGTGCAGGGCGTGGCGCGGCAATAGGAGCTTGTCCAACATCGCGTTCGTGACGCCGTCCTTGATGAACTGCAAGTACAACGTTTCGTCGGGACCATACACCTTGTCGCCGACGATCGGATGACCGAGCCACGCCAGGTGCACGCGCAATTGATGGGCTCGGCCCGTGCGCGGCGTTAGCCGGGCCACGGTAAACCCGCGCAATCGTTTCTCGACGGCGTACTCGGTCCGGCTCGGTTTGCCGGCGGCGCTATCCACCACGCGCTTGGTGTAGACGACCGACGTTTGGCTGACGGCGATGGGTTGGTCGATCACGCCGCGGTCCTGCTCGAATTCGCCCCAACAAATCGCCTGATACTCCTTTTCGATTTCGCGGCGCAGGACGGCTTTGCCGAGTGTCTTCGCGGCGGACTCATTTTTGGCGACAACGATCAGGCCGCTCGTTTCGCGGTCGAGACGGTTGATCATGCGCGGCGTGGGCACGCCGTGGTCGCGCAACCAGTCCGCGAGCGAGCCGTACTCGGGCCGCTGCGCCGAATGGCAGACCATCCCGCCCGGTTTGTCCACCACGAGCATGTCGTCGTCTTCGAAGACAACCCGGGGTGGAGCGTTCGTGAGCGTGTGCACGGCGCATGTTAGCGGTTGCGCGAAGCCGCTGGCAATGAAAAGCGCCGGAGCCCAAGCAAGTGCGACCAAGCGGCCGCCATGGCCGATGGAATTGTCAGAAGGTTTCGCCGTTCCAGCCCCAGAGGTTGGTGGGGATATCGGAGAAATTGATGTAGACGCGGCTTGGGTGGATGCCGGCGCGGGACTCCATCAGCGCGCAGAGCACTTGCGACAACTTCTCGGTCCTGGAGATCGGCAGGCCGATGCCGCGCAATTCGAGGAAGGCGCACGGCGCATCGTTGCCCCCGAACAGCATGGGGACCGCCGTTTCCGCCGAGACCATCATGTATTGCTCGGGTTTGCCGAGTTCCGCGGCGATCGTTTTGGACGCGGCTTTCAACAAATCGTGCTTCGGTTCGACGTCGATGGCTTTGTTGGTGGTGATCTTCAAGTAGGGCATGGTGCGCTCCTGTTCATCCATTCGTTGGCTGCGGCGTTCCTGTGGTGGAGCCGGCTTTCGCTGGATCCTGCCTATAATACAACTTCAGCTCGTCGTAAAGTTCCGGGTGCAGTTGCTGGAGCTGCTGTGGCTGCTCGAAGAAATACTCGGTCACCACGGCGAAGAACTCGGCGGGATTGGTCGCCCCGTACTTGTCGAGGAGGGTCGGTCGGTCGGCATCGGCGGCCTCGGCCAACGCCTGGTATTCCCGGCCGAGAATCCGCGCCCACGCCCGATACATGGACGTCCTCGGCAACGCCGGGGCGCCGTCCACAAACCCGTTTTCACCGTCGAGTTGATGGGCGAACTCGTGGAGGGCGACGTTTCGTCCGCCGCTCGGGTCCGAGGGGCGATGAAGGACGTGGTTCCACGAGATGACCACAGCGCCGGTCCGCCAGGATTCGCCGACGCGCCGTTCGTGGGTTTCGACAATCTCGTTGTTCGGCCCCCACTGAGTGACGCGGACGAAGTAGGCATCGGGGTAGACCAGGATCGATTGGAGCCGGGGATAATAGTCGTGAGGCTCGACGTGCAGCAGGAGGATGCACGCGTAGGCGGCAATGGTGACCTTGATCTCATCGGTCATTTCGAGGCCGCCACAGCCCTCGAAGTTTTTCTCAGCGATGAAGACCTGGACGGTTTCCCGCAATTCCTCTTGCTCGGTCCGGGTCAGCCGCTGGTAGTGGGGGACGTTGCGCTGGATGATGGCCAGCCAGGACGCGGGGAACGGCTGCGACCGGAGGCGATGACGGCGTCTGGTCTTGAATCCGAACATGGTCAGTCGATTGAGACAAACATAGCACGATTTCGCGGCGATGGCGGTGATCAGGAAGCTAACTTTGCGGTTGCTTCTGAGGTCGGATATGCAAGATTTGGCGGCAACACCATGACGGAACTGATCCTGATGGCGCATGTTTTGTTTGGGGTGGCGTGCATCGTCGCCGCCGTGTGGATTTTTGTCGATGTGTTGCACGCCTCCGAGACGAATCAGGCCCGGATCCGGCGGATGTGTTGGGCCGCGGCGGTTTTTATGTGGCTGGCGTTCTGCATTGCGGGCTACTGGTACGTGGTTTTCTACAAGGTGGATAAATCCATTATCCTGAAGGGGCCGTGGCCGTTCGCGCACAGTTTCTTCATGGAGACGAAGGAACACCTCGTCATCATGCTCTTGGTGCTGGTCACGTATCTGCCGATCGCCGCGTCCAACAACCTCACAGCGAACAAGGACGCGCGGCGGGTGGTGCTTTGGGTGGCGGGCATGATCGCTTTGATTGCGTTGATGATGGAGGGCGAGGGGGCGATCATTGCGATGGGAGTGAAAGTGGCGTTGCTGGCGAAGTAGAACCAAAGAATGACCCCGAACATGGAAAACGCCAGCGTCACCAAGTACACGATCTCGTTCGGGTTGTCCGCGGCGCTCGCCAGCGTGGTCAACGCGCTGCTGGTGGTCGCGAAAGAGGAAAGTCCAGCCATCCAGGCAGGGATGCAGAAACTCACGGGGCATCACTGGGTTTCCCACAGCGTCATTATTCTCATTTTGTTTGGCTTCTGCGGCTGGTTGTTCGCGCGGGCCAACGGCGGTCAGGGACTGAAGATGGGCGTCAATCGGTTGATCGGGACGATTGTGGCGGGAGTGGTGACGGGCGGGGTGATCATCGTTGGGTTCTATTTGATTGGCGATTGACGGCACATTCACCATGCGAACCACACGACACCTGACCGTTGTCGCCCGGCTGGCAATCCTCAGCGCGGCCATCGTCGGAACCGCGTACGGCGGCCCGCCATTCGTCACCGACGACCCCGAGCCGGTGGATTACCAGCACTGGGAATTCTATGTCGCCTCGCAGGACACCAAGGTGCCGGGCGACTGGTCGGGCACCGGGCCGCATTTCGAGCTGAACTACGGCGTGATTTCCAACGTGCAGCTTCATCTGATTGCGCCGCTGGTATACGACGCGCCGTCCGCCAGCGCCGCCCATTACGGTTACGGCGACACGGAACTGGGCGTGAAGTTCCGGTTCATCCAGGAGACGGATTGGCTGCCGCAGGTGGGCGTTTTCCCGCTGCTGGAGGTTCCCACCGGCAGCAGCCGGGAGAATCTCGGCACGGGCCATCTACAGGGGTTCGTGCCCGTGTGGCTGCAAAAGAGCTGGGGAGACTGGACGGCGTATGGCGGCGGCGGGTACGGCATCAACTCGTTTGACGGAAACAGGAATTGGGAGTTTGTGGGCGGAGTGCTGCAGAAACAGGTCCTGACCAATGTGCTCATCGGCGCGGAGGTGTATCATCAGACGCAACTGCAAGTGGATTTTCCCAACGTCGGCACGGCGTTCAATGTCGGCACGGTCATTGATTTCACCGACCAGCATCACTTGCTGTTGTCCGCTGGCCGATCGATTGACGGCCCGACGCAGTTCCAATGTTACGTCGCCTACCAATTCACGTTCGATAACAGCTTCTTCCAGTTCGGGAGCAAACCTGCGGGGGATGGCGCGAAGTGAACGTGATGGCGGTGCACTGGTGTCACCTTGACTGTTTGTGAGTGCGCAAGCGTTGGGCGGCGGTGGGAAGCGGAGCAGGAGCAAGAATAGTGAGAGTTTAAGAGGCTGAAGCAGCATAGACAACTGGAAAAGGCCATGCTATTGCATAAACCACAAACAACATAATCACAAATTATGTTATTGACACATTAGCATAACACAGTATCGTGGTGGTGATGTCAAAAAATAGAGGTCCAACGTGGATTCCAAAGCCGGAGGACTACTTCCAGGTCTTCATGGAGCAGAATCCGTGGCAGCAGGGGGACAAGGTGCCCGACGCCTTGGCGCTGCCGGTACAGCGGCCGCTCGCGAAAATTTTCTGGCGGCGTCTCCAAACAAATGAGCCCAAACGATTCCAGCTTGTTCTGGGTCCGCGGCGCGTTGGTAAAAGCACGTCGATGTACCAGACCGTTCAAAACCTGATGGAAGCAGGAGTGCCGAAAAAAAGGTTGTGGTGGCTCCGTCTCGATCACCCGTTACTGATGCAACTCCCCTTGGACGGGTTGGCAACTTGGGTCATTAACTTGGCCAAAGCAACCGGAGAACAACCCGCATTCCTGTTTCTCGACGAACTCACCTACGCCAAGGATTGGGATCTTTGGCTAAAGACGTTCTACGATGAAAAGCGCCCCCTTCAAATTGCAGGCACATCGAGTTCGACCGCCGCTTTGCGCAACCGACGGATCGAAAGTGGCGTGGGCCGATGGGACGAACAATATCTCGCACCGTATTTATTCAATGAGTTCTTGTCGTTGATCGGGCGCGGGGTCCATGTGCCCGTGCAGGCGACGCTCACAGAAACGATCGATGCCTGCATCGACTCGCACGTGGATTTGACCGGCCTAACAGAATTGCGACGCCGCTTCTTGCTCACCGGCGGGTTTCCTGAATTGCTCATGGCGTTCAAGGACAATCCGGCAGATGACGCCAACGCGCTCCTACAATCGCAGCGAACCCTCCGCAATGACGCGGTCGAACGAGCCATTTACAAGGACATCCCCCAAGCGTTCGGCGTGGGTGACACCATGCTGCTGGAGCGGCTTTTGTACACGCTCGCAGGTCGGGTCACCGGCATACTTTCGCCGCAGACCTTGAGCCAGAATTTGAGCGGGATGACACAGCCGACCGTCGACCGGTACGTGTCCTATCTCGAGAGGGCATTTCTCGTGTTCACACTGCCCAATTATTCTGGAAGCGAGATGTCAGTCCAAAAGCGCGGGCGGAAACTATATTTCGTCGATGGAGCGGTGCGGAATGCAGCCCTGCAACGGGGCATCGCACCATTGAGCGACACGGAAGAGATGGGGTTGCTCATCGAAAACCTAGTCGCCGGCCATTTGCATGCCCTGAGCCAACAGAGTCAGGTGCGGCTTTATCACTGGCGCGACGGTAATGACGAGGTGGATCTTGTTTATGACCACCCCGAGAAGCCGTTGGCGTTCGAAATCGCTTCATCACCGAACCACGACCGCAAGGGGCTAAACCTATTTAAGCAGCGGTATTCGAAGTTCGATGGGCACTGTTACGTCGTCGCGCCCGGCGCCCCGGCGATGCGTCCGTCTCCCGGGTGGGGCAACGTGGGATCGTTGCCGCTCGATTTGCTACTCCTGGCCATTGGAGCACAAGCGGAAAGGGAATTGGAGCGGCGGCTTTCTGTGTGATGACGGACCATTTATCGCAAAGTGATAATTTTACTGGACTCGGTCGGACGTTCGCGGTAGGGACGGGGCGGTTGAACATGGTTTGACATAAGGGCATTTCACCCAGGACGGGCGACGCTACAAGCCAACGGGGCGAGGGGCGAGCCCTTCGACACTGCTCAGGGTAAACAGGACGGGCCGGCGCGCGTCTATTGAATTACCACAACCTTGCCTTCGCCGAATAGCCGATAGGGTCCGGTGTATTGCAGCGTTTGCACTTGATCTTTACTTATTTCAACCTCTCTCGTGGTGGGCTTGCCATACGTCACCTTCTCGCTTTCGTCGGGCTGACTCGACGTGGCATAAAATTTCAGGGAGTGTTTCCCGGCGGCGAGTTTGATGTCGGCATCGCTTTGCTTCGAAACGACCAGAGGAGAACCGGAGTCTATTTTGACGGCGTATTTATCAACCGACATCTGGTAAGAGGGTTGCCTGAATTGAACCATCAACGTGCCCGTGTCCGCCCCTGGTGTTGACAGATCAAAACTAAAATTCTCAATCTGCGGCGGAGCGGCCTCTGAGGCGGTTTTCTCGCCGACCAACGTAGCGACGCACCCACACAACGACACAAGCATCAGGCAGGTGGCTGGCAGAATGAATTTCCGTTTCATGCTGGTTTCTCCTCGGTTGTGGATTGAACGGACGCCTCGGCGCGGACAGGACGCTTACGTGGGCCAGAGGACTGGCCCCAAACGGGGTGAGCAAGACCCATGCGTACACCGGAAGCGACCCGATGGTCAAACCAATTCCAAGCCGGCGGGCAGCAGGGTTGGGACGGGGCGCCTCTTTTTTTCGACCGACCGACGGAATAGTGTGGACAAGCGATATGCGACAGTGTATAGTTGACGCGGTTTGGGTTGTTTGACATAGGGGAAGCGAATCGAAGAGGGAAGACCGAAAACCGAAAACGGAAGAGGGCCACGTGATGGCCGAAAGAAAGAGTTCGGCCAAACGTGGGCTTCGCGGCGAGGCGACGGAACGACGGCAGCCCCGGAAGGGATTCGGGTTAAACCGGGCTGCCCCGATCTCGGAATCGGGGTAAATCTGCCCTACAACCGGATGTGCGGGGTCGGGAGATTGCCGCGGGGGAATGACGCTGCGGCGTTTGCGACCTAGGATACTACGTGGTCGCGTCTTCACTTCGTTTCGGCTCCGTCGGACTCGGCTCACGCGAAACCAGGAAGGGGTGTCAAAAAGGGGGAAATTGCGAAACGAACCCAAACTTTTATTGACAAAAATATGTGTCTAGGAAGCTTGTGGTGCAGGTAGTTATGAGATTATAGGGGTCGATTTTATGGTTGGGTTCGTTTGGCTTCGTTCTCGGTGAGGTGAGCGGAGCGTAGAGGGGATATATTACCAAACGAACCCAAATTCGGGGGGTATGGAGCGCCGCGTGAGGGCACGCGGCCTACAACGACGCGGAAAGGGCCACGACAGAGCCCCTCACCTTAATCCTCTCCCCCGAGGGGCGAGGAGACGCCACCATCTCGTCAGCGAGCCCGGATTCTAGAGCACGGAGGCGCGTTCGAGGATGGATTGGAGGACTTTTGGGGCGGCGAATTTGTCCTCGGCGAGTTTGCGGGCGGCGGCACAGTGGGCCGGGTAATCGGCATTGATGGATTCGATGCCGCGGACGGCTTCGTCGATAGTGGTGAAGGTGACGAGGCCGTTGCCGGTGGGCAGGTGTTGGCTCACGCCGGTTTCCTGGACGAGCGCGGGCCGGCCCGAGGCGAGGTAGCACGTCGTGCGGTCGCTGAGCCAGCCGCTTTGCGTTTTCACGTAGCCGTGTTTGGCGACGCTGAACTCGGCGCGGGACCGCTGGATGTAGGAACGGAAGCCGTCGCGTCCGCCGGCGGACTCGTGCGGGTTGGAGAGATGCCAGCCGTTGTCGCGGAGGGCGGCGATGTCGGTGACCTCGGAGTCGTCGATGAGCAGGGCGAGCTCGATGGGCTGGGGGGTGCGCCGGGGCAGATTGACGATCTTGAGGAACTCGTCGCATTTCGGGCCGTACACCTCGTTGTTCCAGACCGCGTACTGTCCGCGCCACTGGCCGATGGTGGTGAAGGTTGCGGCGGTGGCGTCGGTTTGCACGGGCCAATACTCGAGGGCGATGGGCGGCAGGAAGGGTTGCCAGTCGATGCCGCGCAACGGGATGAGGAAGCCCGGCTGGCCGACGTTGAGGCCGAGGGTGAAGAAGAGGTTGTGCTTGCTCAGGTCCATGTCCCATTCCTGG
>Ga0187875_10000063_pt1 | contig 94135 bp, 92 predicted proteins | sample June2016WEW_17_1_2_FD_132978 | JGI IMG/M metagenome (GOLD analysis project Ga0187875, IMG submission 132978) | Peatland microbial communities from SPRUCE experiment site at the Marcell Experimental Forest, Minnesota, USA - June2016WEW_17_10 | ecosystem: Environmental > Terrestrial > Soil >... | reverse complement strand
GTCAACGGTGTGAACGCTTCCCCGTCGCAAGGTTCGAAGATGGTACAGAACGGCACGGTCGTCGCCTGGCCAGCCGACCCGAGTAGTGGCTACCGGATCAATGAATGACTGACACCGACGCTCAGACCGTCACCAGCGGGCAGGGCAGGATCGTCCCCAGCTAATTAACTGGCCATTTAGCTGTTGCAGCTCGGAACACGCATCTCGGCGGCCACTGCCTGTCAACCCGCATCTCCCGGACTTTCGCGTTTACCTGAACCCAATTAAGACGTGTCTTCCGGTTATGCGACTGCCCCAGACGGCAATCGGGGCGAGACCTTGGGACTCGTTCTGGAGCGCGTTCTGGGCTACCGGTCGGAACTCGTAACGCCGATTCGGGCGAGACTTGCTCGCGCTGGCGGGCGGAGGGGGCACGTCGTTCGGTCGCGGCTCGACCCGACTAGCTGGGATAGGTGGCTTCGTCGAACGAGCGCTGTTTCAGTAATCGGCGGTGCACTGGTCAGTCGTGCTCCGCTGTGTACCCGCGACGCAGTGTGCTCCACCGGCTCGGCCGATATCATGGTTATACAGGGTTTTTATAGTTACGAGGGAGCGCATCGTGAACGTACCCACGTTTACTCTTAAGCGCCTAGCTGCCATGGTCACGATCGCCTGTGCCGTAGCGCTCGTGTCGGCGATGGGGCTCGCCGTCGCCGTCTCCCCGGCGTCAGCGACACGAGGAGGCGCTGCGGAGCGCGTGCCGCGATGCGCGACCGCTTCACTCCGGATCTGGGTTGGGACCGGCTCGGGGGCCATGGGAACCGTCGCTGTCGAGTTTGGGTTCACGAACCACTCCGCCAAGACCTGTTCGCTCTACGGGTATCCGAGCGTCCAGATGGTCACGAAGTCTGGGAAGAACCTGTCAACCACCGACGAGAAGGGTGCAGGGTACTTCGGCATCCATGAGAAGACGGTCGTCCTCGCGTCAGGTAAGACGGCGTACTTCGGCATCTTGTATCCCGACTCCTCCGGCTACGCGAACGTGACCTGCCCGGAGTCGGCTGCATTAAGGTTCACCCCGCCGCAAGACATTCGAACGATCACGGTGCACAAATCCGCTCAGATCACGCCCTACGGTACGATATTGGGGCACGCGCACTGTGGGGTCATCCGGGTTACGCCTGTCACGGCCGTGAGTTTCCAATAGCACTAGCCGATTTGGGCGGGCACGTAGTCCGGCAGATCGGACTCAGTGACGCAGAGGTCGAAGTGCGCCAGGTGCGAGGTTTCACCGTCGAACTCGCCTCTAGAGACCGCCTACCAAGCGCATTCAGTCGGTCGGGCCGCATGGATAACGTCTCATTTTGCGCATCCCCGAACCGAGCGGTCCACTGACCCCGATCGCCGGATCAGAGCACTGTCGATCGTCGCGCTCGCCTTGCTTGCCGGTTCTCGCGCCCACGTCTCCGCCGATGCACTCCAGAACTGTGTCAACGGCAACCGCGGGTTCCGGTGTGCGCAATGACGCAGGCGATGTTGGTCATCTTCTTGGCATGAGTGTTCGTGTTCTGGCTCCAGGCGGCTGGCGTCAACAGCTTCTGACCTCACCTCTCGGTTCTGGTGTTGGCGGTGGTGGAAGTCACGAATATGCGAACGCAACGAGTCGGTGCCAGGTCGCGCCGGCGTCACTCGTCTCGTACAGATAGCTGTTCGTGTAGCTGTTGCTCTTTGCGTTGCGCCCGGCATAGAGCACCCAAGCTGATTGACCACTGAGCACTGTCGTCGCGAGCCAGACGTTGTCTTCTGGAAGCTTGAAGCGCGTCGGCGCAAGTTCAGCATGTCCACCAGGGAAGGAATGGATGGCCCAGTGGACGCCGTCGTCGCCAGTCGAAGCGAAGGTGATGCCGCCGAAGTACTGATTCGTGGCCGTCAACCAGGCTGTTGTCGCTGAGATGAGGGAAAGTGATGTCGGCACCGAGTTCGCCGGCGCGATCTGTGGCCCACCGATAGGAGTGGCGACGTGCGGCCGGGTCACTCTTGTTTCGCTCGGCCAGCGCAACACGTCGAGCCAACTCCGCCCGAGGTTCAACGTGCGAACAAGGTCGTAGGTCACCGGGAGACCGAAGGTACTCATCACTCCGGCCGCCTGCGCGACGGACAGCCACATCGCGTCCCCGCGGCAGGCGGAGATGGAAAGATTGGCGCCGGGCTTTCCGGGCTGACCGCCGAAGGGGAAGAAGCGCGGCGGCAGTGCAGCCCTCCACGCATCGCCGCCGTTCGTCGTGACGAATACTGCGACCTCGCTTCCTCGATCGCCGACCGCCCAGCCGACACCTTGATTGGCCAAGCAGACCGCCGACGCGCCCGTCTTGGGGAGCGTCCAACCGCGTGGCAAGCGCAACGCTGTCCAACTCCGGCCCGCGTTCTCGGTGACAAAGGGAGTCTCGCCAACCGTCGCGACCCCGGCGCTTGGCGATGAGAAATCGACGTTCGACACGCCGCCGGCTTCCGGATGCGGTACGGCTCGCCAATGGACACCTCCGTCCATCGTTCGCAGGAGCTCTCCCGCCGCCACGGCAAACCCGACGCGGCCGTTGAGGAAGTCGAGTTGGCTGACCGGGTATGTCACTCCCAGTCGCTCTACCCAGGTACGACCTTTGTCCCTCGAGGTGAACAGTCCCGAGGGTCCTGCCACGACCGCGAGCCGAGGACTGACGAATTCGACCGAGGAGATCGGAGCGCCAGGCGACCACGCAGCCATCTCTGAACGGGAAAGTGCTATCGACTCGGGCGCCCATGTGCGTCCCCCGTCCGTCGTGCGCTCGGCGATCACGAGTCCACTCGGCGAGTAGTTGACACCTTCTTCGGGAGAGGATCCTTCGAGGAAACCATACGTGGGGGACGTGAACGAGGCGGGCTGGCCCGTCGCGGTGAGCGGCGTGCGGGTAAAGGTCCAACTGCGCCCGCCGTTTCTCGTCTCGATCAGCCCACCCGGCGCGGCAACGACCCATTCGGCAGCGTCGATTGGGTCGAACCATTCCGCCGGCGTGCTTTGCAGCGGGAGCGCCTTCGTATCGGTGCTGCCGGCGATTTGCCACGTCTTGCCGCCGTCGACGGAGCGTTCGATCACGAGTCGGGATCTCCCGACCGCCACAGGCACGAGCATGAGCGTGCGCCCCGATGCCGACATGACCGTGGGGGCTCCGACGTCAGTGCCGCCGTGGTCGAGGACGTCCCAGTCACCCCACCCTCCGGCCGGGGCGGGAAGCGGGGACGCCGACCAGACCTCGCCTCCGTCATTCGTTCTCCAAACGACGGGTCGCGCGACGCCGTGCGCGCAGGCGCCGTCTGTCAACCATCCCTGCTCGAGGCTCGCGAACGCGAGGTGCGGCATGCTGAAGACCGGACACGGCGTCAGTCCATACGCGGGGAGCGTGAGCCCCTGAGCCGGGAGCGTGTCTGCCGGAAGCGAGCGCCAAGTTCGCCCGCTGTTCTCCGTCTGCCACCAGACTGCGGTGAGCGATCCGAATCCGCCCACTCCGAGCAGCCAGCCGTCAGAGGGATTCGCGAAGTAAAGCTGGTCGAACAACACGGGCGGAGAGGAAAGCAATACCTCGGGCAGGGCGACGCGCGTCCAATGACGCCCGCTGTCCGAGGTTCGATAGACGCTCGTTGCACCGTCTTGGTCCTCTTGCGCCGCCCAGGCATAACGCGGTCCGAGGAAGAAGCTCGCCACCAGACCGAGGCTGCTGCCAGAGGTCTGTCCGGGGAGAACGATCGCCCAATGTTCGCCGTCATCGGAGCTCCGTAGGACGACGCCAGAGCCGTTTTCGAGGCTGAACGACCAGACGACGCCGCCAGTTGTCGCGAGGAGTCCGTTCGAACTCGAGGCGAGTACGGGAGAGTTCACGGTGTTTCCGGTTGCGCCGTTGCCCCCTGTGCTGCCAGCGACGCCGGCCACCGTGGCCACACCGGCGACGACGAGCACGGCGACCGCGACTCGAATCCGACGGTGCACTGCCCGCCGCCTGGCCTCGCGGATGATCGCCTCGGCGTCCACCGACGCCTCTGTCCCTTCGACTGGAGGATGACGGTCGAGGAGTTTCATCTCTTCTCCTAGCCGCGCATGCTTTCCAAGAGCGCCACCAAGTCCTCGCGACGGTAACCGTTGCGGTGGCCGAGCTGGATGAGGTCTCTCATCATCTTGAGAACCTCGGTTCGCTCCGGCGTCCCGGCGACGCGGATCGCCCGACCTCTTCCGACTTCGAGCAGGCCCTCGTCGCGAAGGGCGCGCAAAGCACGGAGTACGGTGTTGGTGTTCACCCCGAGCACCGCCGCCAGGTCCTTCGCCTGCGGGATGTGCTCGCCGGGTTTCGCCTCGCCTTCGGCGATCGCCCGTCGGATCTCGATGGCGACCTGCTCGTGAAGCAGTGTCGGGTCGTTCCGGTTGACCGCGGCGAGCCGCAATCGAGCTTCTCGAGTGGTCCGGTCCAACTTCCTAGGACTCATAACGCTACTGAGTTTAGCGTTGTCTGGAGGCCGTGCTGGTCGGTCAAGAAGAGACCGTCAACGTCCAACGCGATCCTCGCTGCTGGTTAGGTCCCGGCCCACGGCTCAAGCCGCCAGTCGGAGATCGTGGACATCGGTTCTCCGACACCACAGTTAACCCGCACTTATTCGTTGCGAACTCGTCATCGACCATGCTCGCAACAAGTTGAACTCAAGTAAATCCATCGAATAAGAAATGATACTGTTCTGATCCGGACGGCGTCCGATCGGAACGCCCGAAATGGATCGAAGCGTCGGCCCGACGGCGTCGTAGTCGAGAGAACGAGGGATCGTGACCAGCTTCCGTGTTCCGCTCGTCGGTGACGGGATGCTCGTGCCCTGTGTCGACGGCCATGAACGCCCATATCTCGCGCTCGACGCAGCGGCCTCGACGGGTGTGCTCGATCCCGTGTTCCGCCGCGTCGAGGAGTTCCTCCCGTCATATTCGGCCGTCCATCGCGGCTCCGGCTACAAGTCCCAGCTTTCAACCAACGCGTACGAGAGCGCACGTAACGCGGCGCTGTTGTTCGCCGGACGCGGAGGTCGCGACGATACCGCGATCATCTGCCGAAACACGACCGAAGCCATAAACCACCTCGCCTACCGCCTGCGGCTGCGTTTCGACGACGTTGTGGTCACGTCCGTCATTGAACACCACTCCAACCTTCTGCCGTGGTCTCGCGTGGCCACCTGCCGCTTCGTCGAGTGCAGGCCCGACGGGACATTCACAGCAGCCGACGTCGTGGCTGAACTGGACCGAGCTCCAAGGACCCGGCTGCTAACCATCACCGGCGCTTCGAACATCACCGGATGGCTGCCACCGATCGAGGAGATCATCGACGCCGCGCACAGTCGCGAGATCCCTGTGGCTGTCGACTGCGCCCAGCTGGTGGCTCATCGTCCGCTCCCAGCAAAGGCCGATTTTGTCGTTTGGAGCGGCCACAAGATGTATGCGCCCTTCGGGGCGGGCGTGCTCATCGGGCCTCGTGCCGTCTTCGCGGAAGGTGACCCCTTTTTGGCCGGCGGTGGCGCGATCAACCTCGTTGCACTTGACGAAGTCGTCTGGAACGACCCTCCCGACCGCGAAGAGGCCGGCTCTCCGAACGTTGTCGGTGCGGTGGCGCTGCACGCTGCGATCGACACCCTCACTGAGGTGGGTTGGCCGACGATTATCGCCCACGATCGCCATATCGCCCACCTCTTGCGGTATGGACTCGCGAGTATTCCCGGGGTGCGCCTCCTCGGGCCAGATCTTGACATCGATACCCTGCCCATCGCGACCTTCACCGTGGAAGGTCTCCCGCACGGTCTTGTGGCAGCCCGGCTGTCAGCCGAGGACGGGATCGGAGTCCGGCATGGCTGCTTCTGCGCTCATCCCTATATGATGCGGCTCTTGGGCCTCGCCGAAAATGAGGTTATCGACTTCCGCAACGAGATGCGCCAAGGTGACCGCACCCGGATGCCGGGAGCAGTGCGGGCAAGTGCCGGTATCAACACGACCGAAGCTGACATCAGCCGCTTGGTCTCCGCAGTCGCCCGCATCGCAGGGGGTGCGCCTGCGCGGGCCTCCTACATCCAGGATCCGCGAAGCGGCGATTACATCCCCTGTCGCGACACGGCGCCGTGGCTCGCGGATATACGATTCAGTGAGTCTTGTGCTGGCCGGGCTAGCACACCGACGGGGGACGTCCCATGAGTTGGTGTAGATCACGCAGAGGATCCACCACGTAGTGGACCACCGGAGTGAATCTCGACGTGTCCCTGAAAAAGACACGACAAGGAGACCACACCGGTGGCCCAACAAGAGTTTGATCCTTACGAATTGCTCGACGCGCTCCGTGCCGGAGGCGACGTCGATCTGATCCGCCAAAGCGTCGAGGCGGCCCTGCACGCGCTGATAGAAGCCGAGGCGACGGCGGTGATCCGCGCCGGCCCGCACGAACGAACAGGGGAGCGCCAGAACTACCGCAACGGGCGCCGCCCGAGGTTGCTGTCGACCAAGGCCGGCGACCTGGAGCTCTCGATCCCCATGCTCCGCTCGGGCTCGTCTCCTCCAGATCCTGGAGCGCCGGCGCAGGATCGACCGGGCGCTTGCCGCGGTCGTGATGGAGGCCTAGGTGAGGGTGAATCACTCCTTCGCGTGGACGATCCACAGAATCGCGGTCGGCACCACTGTCGTGCACTTCAGCATCAGCAGCAAGATCATCAAGACAACCAGAATCGACGTGAAGACTCGTCGGACGGGGAAATAATTGTGAAGTGCTCGGGTGTCCCCGCACAGATCAGGGAGTTCCGCCCAGCGTCCGATTCTCGGCGCGTCCAACAGTCAGTCCCTGGTTCGGTCAGTTGAGTGGCAACCTGGACTCGACGCCGTGATCGAACCAGTTGACCAGCGCGAGCGTCGGGAGCTGTGCGACCTGTTTGTCGAGCTGGGCCCGGACGCACCCACCTTGTGCGCGGGGTGGACCGCGGCCGATCTGGCAGCCCACCTGTTCCTGCGAGAGCATTTCAGGCGGTGGGGTAGCGAACGGATCACTGCTGAAAAGGCGCGTGGCTTTTCCGCCCTCGTCGACGGCCTCCGCCGGGGTGCGCCGCTGATTCCGTGGCGAGTTCCAGGTGTGCGCACGTTCATCAACGGCGGCGAGTACTTCATCCATCACGAGGATCTTCGCCGAACCAATGGGTTGGCTCGGCGCGAGGACCGCCCCGACCTCGATGCTCTGTTATGGCGCATGACCGGCTTGACTGGGCGTCGTCTTGTCCACCGCATTCGGCCTTTCGGTGTCGAGCTGCGACGCCCGGACGGTACCAGTCGGCGACTAGGCCGCACTCCCGCCGCCGTGCTCAGCGGTGAGGCGAGCGAGCTCGTGCTCTACCTGAGCGGACGCAAGGACGCGGCGAAGGTGACCTTGACTGGGCCCGACGAGGCCGTGGCCGCCGTGGAGCAAGTCCGCCTCGGCTTGTAGGCGCCCCTCTCGACCTGGCGCCGGGCGGCAGGAGAGTGCCATCGACAACGCTGGTGTTGTCACGGTGGAGCCAACTCGTCTGCGAGTGCGCGAGGGTGTCCTCGAAGGCCGACCCCACGGTTTCCGTATCCTGATTTCTGTACGGTGATCATCTCCGAGTATCGACGGCTGTTTCGATTGGCAGTATTCAGACTCGCGCTTCACTGGATCTCAGCCGTTGGCCACCCGTTTCACCATGCGCAACGCACCAGGCTGCTCAATGCGCCTCGTTCAGAACGCCCCTGTTGCCATCAATCTCGAAGTTGCTGCCGCGCACGAGGCCCGAGCAGACGCCAAGAGCAGCACTGAGAACTCGGTCGGGTGGAGTTCTGAGCAAGAATGAAGCCGATGCCAGACGACACGGAAGCCGAAGGTACTTCCGGCTTTCCGTTGGTTCTTTCGCCAGCAGAGCGAATTGCCGCGGCGGTCGCTGCGCGACTTCACGGGGCACAGTGGACTCCATTGGAAATCGTCCCTGCGGCAATTGTCACGGCAGTGGCTCTCTTCGCACTCGGTGACATTGTTGGAGCGGTCGTACTTGCGCTCCCCAATGGAAGCTTCGGCGTCGCATTTACACTGCTGCAGGCCACAAACTGGGCTGGACCGATCCTCGCGGCTGCACTTCTTGGATCCGCCGTTCTCTCATGGAACGAGGCGAGCGGCTGGTGCGACGATCTCGAGTTCTTTGCCACTTCAGACGGCGATCTGCCAGCGGGTGAGATCGATCCGGCTGAATCGGTTGCGAGGCTCTTGCGATCCCGGTTTCTTGCCACGAGCGCGTTGGTACTGGCCGCAGTCACCACTGCGGGCTCGATCGCGACCGTCGTTGGGACCGTGATGGCGCAACCAGGGCCGTTCGATGGACAAAGCTGGGCGGCGCTTATCGGGAGCTGCAGCCTGGCCCTAGCCGTTGTCGTTCTGTCGCTCGCATGCTTGGTTATCGTGCTGCGCACTCGTCGACAAGCAAGAACGATCTTGGCCCTCCTACCTGATGAGCCGGAAGATGCATCAGAACCTGCAGAGGGTTAGTGAGCCTCCTGCGACGAGCCGTGCTCGCTCCTGCTTTTCCGCCGCCTCTTTGTCGATCTCCCGAAACAGGTGCCCGTAACGGTCATAGGTGAACGCGACGTTCGCATGACCGGCGCGTCTCGCGAACTCGGATGGATCGACACCACAAGGGCGAGCAAGTTGGTCTGGCACGATCCCTAAGCGCACTTTCACGTGGACATCGCTTCCGTCAACTGCACCAGAATGCGAGCCGACGAACTACGGCGAGGGCGTCACTGATCGCCGGTTAGGTCCCGGCCCACGGCTCAAGCCGCCAGTCGGAGATCGTGGACATCGGTTCTCCGACGCGCACCCCCACGCCCAGGCACTGGCGACATTAAGAAGTTGTCGCTGACCGCAGCGACGACGGGACCGACCGATCACAGGCAAACCGGGGTGACGCGCGCCCAGCCGACTGTTACGCGACGCCCTCTGTCGCCGAGAAGAGCAGTGCGTGGAGATCGCGCCCGGCTGCGTCGGGGTATTGCCACTCGCGCGATCCGAAGTAGTCGCGGTAGAAGTTGGCGTACTGATGGCCGAGGTGCGGGCCGGGCTCGGGGCGCGTGAACATCTCGGTGACGGTTCCGTCGCGGAAATGCGTCGCCGCGCCGGCCATGAGGTTGAGGAGGAGCTCGGATCCATCGGCGAACCGCAGTCGCAGCGACTGGGTGGTCTCGGCGGCCTGCCAGGTCGTGACGATCGTGCCGACCCGCATCCCGTCGCCCGGTTCGAGGCGCAGTCGCGCCTCGAACGTGCTCACGTGGTCGGCGAACGGACGGAAGGACAGGACTCCCGCGGGGACGACGAACCGGCCGACGACGCTCAGCGCGTTGATGCCCGAGTCGAGCCAGCTGTCGACGAGGCTCGCGGCGCGCCTGTCCTCGTCGTCTGCGTATGGGCTGCCGAACCAGGCCGCGAACGAGACGACGTCCCCGAGGCGATCTCGCGCTGTGTCGTAGAAGCGGGCCGCCCACAGCACCTCGAGCGCGAACCCCGAGTGGAGGATCACCCGGACCCCGGACCCCGCGGCGAGCATCCGCTGCGCGTCCGTGCGGTCTTGGGCCGCGGGCTTCTCGACGAGGACGCGCACCCCGGCATCGCACGCCCGCACGGCATCGACGACCGCGGCGTGCGACCCGGTCGGGGTCGCCACGACGACGAGGTCGGCGGAATCGGAAAGGGCGTCGCGCAGTTCCCGGTGGACGACAAGCGGCGTCCCGCGGAAGGTGGCGGCCGACCCGGGACGCGGATCGACGCCGACGACGCTTTTGACCGATCCGATCGCCTCGAGGGCGGACAGGTGTGCCGAGGAGATGCTTCCGAGGCCGACGAGGACGACACGGCCCGCACCGGGCGGGCGGCCGGGTTCCGGGACCATCAGGTTCGCTTCCCTCCTTGCGGTGTTTGGTCGAGCCGGTGCCGTTCTAGCTCCGGAAAGTGCGGGCGGCGAGCCGCTAGCGTGGCGGCGTCCGCGGCTGGGCGCGCAAGATGCGTCGTCGGTCGCCGGGTTGCGAGCGACCGGGGAGGCCGGGATGACGAGTCGGGCAGGCGGGCTGAGAAGAAGGATCGGACGGGTCGCGGTGGCTGCCCTGTGCCTCGGGGCGTTCGGTTACCTCGCGGCGGGCACCGCGTCCGCGTCGATGCGGCACGGTGGCTCGTCGGGAACCAGCTTCACGATCACGGGGGCAGGCAAGGGCACCTTGAAGGGAGGCCCGTATGGCCTCTGCCTCAACAACCTCGTCAAGCAGAACGGGCTGACGGACGTGGCCGACCTCGTCGGCTCGATCTCGGGGTTCACGAAGGGCGTGGAGAACTGGAGTCTCGACGTCAACGAGAAAAAGGTTGGCACGTTCAAGCTCTCGGGCACCCCGGGACTCGAGCCGTACGCCGAGCTCATCCCGTCGCCGAAGAACCTGTCCCAGGACCTGACGGTCATCGGGGCCGATACCTTCTACGCGAAGAGCGGGAAGGTGACGCTCGGCGCGGAGTCGGGCTCAATCTCGGCGACGATGGCGACGCTCAAGGGCAAGTCGATCGTCCTTGTCGGCAAATGGAAGTGTAAGTAGAAGTCGCCGGTCTTGGCTGTCGCCGTCCCGCCCCGGCGGCGGCCGCCGTCATCGCGACCTCGCAGTGACCGTCCCGGCCGCGCTGCCGCGCCGATCTACGACGCGGGCCGCGCCCGGGTCGGGCGACCGCGGTGAGCAGTCGCGTGCCGCGAGCCGCGCGACCGGTCCTTTTCCGCTCAGTTCGTGCCGGACATGCCCCTCTCGACTGGGCGCGCGTTGACGAAGATCGGGCCGGAGCGCGTGCACCCGAGGAACGGGAACGGGACGATCTTCGCCGCCGTCTGATCCGGTGGGTAGACGCGCAGCCCGGCGGCGTGGGCCGGGACACAGGTCCCCGGGTAGACGCCGACGTCGACGATCTGCACGACCGCCGAAGCGGTGGCGCCGTCGGCGATCGTCACGACCGCTGGCTTGGCGACGCTGCTGTAGTGCGCGGCGCTGCCGAGCTGGGCGCCGGCGAGGTTGACCGCCGAGACCCCGGGGTAGCCGAACATCGTGCACGTGTGACCGGAGAGATTAGTGAACTCGAGGTTGTAATAGACGCTCCCGGCCGTGCCGTTGCCCTCGGTGTTCATCCAGATGACGAGCCCGGAGGTCGTGCAGGTGGGCGTTGCGACCGCGCTGGCCGGGCCGCCGGGGGAGGCGCCGACGAGCGAGGCGATCGGCGCGAGCACGGTGGCGCACGCCAGCACGGCGACGCCGACCAGTCTCCGGGAGGAACATCTTGGCATCTGCATCGGGCGCCCCTTTTGGTCGGATGGATCGAAATGCTGTGCGGATTATGGCCCCGCCGGGTCACCGGGATGGTGCAGCGGCTTGCGCACATGACCTCCGGGGAATGGTCCGGAGGCGTGGCGCAGGTCGGCGACCCGTCACCCGCCGGTCACCGTGCCGTTACCCGCGGTCGACAAAGTCGGTCGAAAAGTGCGCCCGTCGTCCGCGAAGACCGGACTTTGGCTCAGGCGGGCTCGACAAGCGGGCCGGGCGTCGCTTATGCTGACGACCAGTCAGAGACGCCTTTCACGGGCGCTTCAGCACCGAGCGCTCCTTCGGGGGCGCTCGGTCGCGTCTGGGGGCGGTTCGTTCCGGGAGGGCTCCCTGGCCCACCGCCGGTCGCGACGGCGGGGATCAGCGCGGTGGCGCTGTGGGCTGTGCCAGTTCCGGCGGGTCGGCGGCCGTCGACACCACGACCTCTTTCGCATCGGCGATGCGGGCGAGTTCGGCGAAGGTCGTCGCGAACACCGAGTGCGGCGTTCCCGCCGAGGCCCAGATCGTCCCGAACCCCCGCAACGCGGTGTCGATGAGCGCATCGAGCTTCGTCGGGTGGCCGATCGGCGCGACGCCACCGATCGGCTGGCCCGTCGCGGCCCGCACCTCGTCGGGATCCGCCCGGCGTAGCTCAGCCCAACCGCGATCCCCGGCGACGAGGGCCGTGTCGACCCGATGCGCGCCGCTCGCGAAGATGAGGACGGGCACGCCGTCGGCCACGAAGACGAGGCTGTTCGCGATGGCGCCGACCGGGCAGCCGAGCGCCGCCGCGGCGTGGGCGGCCGTGCGGGTGGAATCGCCGAACTCGCGCACCTCGCCGGCGACCCCTGCCGCGCGCAGCAGCTCGGCGACGCGCTGGGTCCCCCGGTGCACGGCGTCAGCCTCGCGCCGCGACGGACTCCTTGACGAGCTGGCGGGTCCTGAGCACGGTCTCGCGGTCGACGACGACCTCGGTGAGCCCGAGAGCCCGTAGCACCGTGATCACGCGCCAACCGAGGTCCCAGCGCGCGCTGATGCGGGCGAACTGCGGGTAGAGGTGATGGGTCAGGTGTTCGCCCTCGCCGAAGATGAGGACGGAGAGCATCTTCACGTTCGTCGCGAAGCCAGCGCCCTCCACCCAGACCTTGCCGCGGTGGCAGTCGGAGTTGATCGCGCCGCCGAACCGCAGAAGCACCCAGATGTGGACGCCGAGGGCGGCGACACCGGCGACGATGCAAGCGAGTTCCCAGACCGGCGTACGGGCGAAACCGAGGACCGCCGGCGCGAACACGGCGAAGAGCGCGGCGTAGACGAGGCCTGTGACGACAGCTCCTCGGACGGGCCTCGAAAAGACGCGTCGGTCGAGGTTGTCGAGCGGGCGGTCGAACTTGGGGTTGTCGTAGGTTCCGTCCTGGATGTCCGGGAGGCGGGCCTCGGCGTGGAAGATCGCCGCCATGTGCCAGGAGACCCGCCGATACCCGTCGATGCCCTCGCGCTGGGTGATGACGATCGGCGAGTGCGGGTCGTGTCGGATCTCGTCGATCCAGGTGTCGGTGTAGAGGTGGTGCTTGCGGTGGATCCGCCTCCACTCCCAGTGGCGCATGAAGACGGTGAAGTAGGTGAGCCACCGGCCGGCGGCGTAGACGGAGGGCTTCATCCGGTGCGAACCGTGGGTGATGCCACGGTGCAGAAACACCGTGATTGTCAGTCCGGCGAGGCCGGCGCCGAGCAGGCCCGCGGCCAACGCCAGACCGATCAGGGCGAGCAGACTCATCGGTTCACCCCCGTCCCCTTCTCCCGGATCGACGGTAGCGGCGCGGCCGCCTGGCGTGTCGGCCGGGGGCGCCCGCACCCGCCGGGAGGGTGGCGGTCAGTTCCGACGGCGTTAGGTTCGCGAGGCGCGCCCTCCGGTGCGTGGCAGGACGCGGGAGGAAAGATGGCCGTCACACGCATCGGGCTGCAGGTCCCGAGCTTCACGTTCGCCGGCGTCGCCGACGGGGACCTTTTTGAGCACCTCGCGGCGATCGCCGCCGCCGCCGAGGAGTCCGGCTTCGACTCGCTGTGGGTGATGGACCACTACTACCAGATCCCCGGCGTCGGGCCCCGCACGAACGCGATGCTCGAGTCCTACACGACGCTCGGCGGACTTGCCGCCCGGACCCACAAGGTGAGCCTCGGCGCGCTCGTCACCGGAGTCACGTACCGGAACCCGGCGCTGCTCGCCAAGATCGTGACGACGCTCGACGTCATCTCGGGCGGCCGGGCGATCCTCGGGATCGGCGCCGCCTGGAACGACGACGAGCACGCCGGCTACGGCTTTCCCTTCCCACCGACCGCCGAGCGGCTGGCCCGGCTCGGCGAGGCTCTCGAGATCTGCCGGGCGATGCTCACCGAGCTCGCTCCGAGCTTTGCCGGCCGCTACTACACGATCGACCACGCCCTCAACTACCCACGACCCGTCCGTCCCGGGGGCATCCCGATCCTCGTCGGGGGTGGCGGGGAGCGACGCACGCTCGCCCTCGTCGCCAGGTACGCCGACGCCTGCAACCTCTTCGGGGACACCGTGACGATCCGCCACAAACTGGCCGTCCTCGCTGGTCACTGCGAGAAGATCGGCCGTGACCCGGCCGAGATCACGAAGACCCGCCTCGGCGGACTCGTCGTCGCCGAGACCGCAGCCGAGGCCGAACGCCAGGGCCGGGCGATGGCCGCCGCCCGCCAGATGGATGAGGAGAGCTTCCGCTCCTACGTCGTCTGCGGGGACCCCGACGCGGTGTGCGAACAGGTCGCCGCCTACCTCGATGCCGGGCTCGACGGGATGATCTTCAACCTCGGCGACACCAGCCCCGACACGGTCCGCCTCGCCGGCGCGACCCTGGCGCGGGCCTTCGGCTGACCGCCGCCAGCTCAGGCGGGCGTCGTAGAGCTTCGTCGGCGCGTCGCGCATCAGAGTTCATCGCCGCGCAAAGGTCGCGGAGCATCAACAGCGCCGGGACGAATCGTCGTGACCCCGATGTCGGGTCCGGCCACCGTTTCGCCCGTGGGCGCGCGGGCTGCAGAGGGAAAGGGCGCAACCCGCGGTGGGAAGGGGAGAGCCGCTCGCTAGTGTGCGTCGGGGCCGGGCTCGTCCCCGAACCCCCGGCAACGAGGAGAGAGTCATGATCGGCGAAAAGGTCGAGCAGTTCCAGAACAAGGGCACTGACCTCAGCGGTCTGCAAACCAAGATCGAGGACTACCTCAAGTCGGAGGGTTTCACGACCCAGACGTCGGCGCCGAGCTCCGAAGGCGCCGTGATCCAGGCGAAAAAGGGCGGCTTCCTCCGCGACGTCGTCGACGCCGATCGCGCACTGTCGATCTCGATCACCGGTCAGCCGAACGACTTCACCGTCAAGGTCGGCATCGGCAAGTGGCTGCAGCACCTCGGCATCGCGGCGATCGAGACGTTGCTCATCTCGGATCTCTTCCTCGTCGTCGACGTCGCCGAGACGGCCTGGAACTTCGAGGTCGAGGACAAGCTCGTCAAGCAGATCGAGACCTTCGTCGGCTAGTCGGCCGGCTCCTTCGGCCTCTCCGCCGGAGGAGCCGAGCTAGTTCGTCGTGCGGCGCCGGAAGAGATGGACCGCCAGCGGCGCGAAAACGGCGATCATCGCGAACGACCAGAGCAACGCGGCCACCAGTGCGTGCTGCATCGGCCAGTTCTGGATCGTCGCCGACGGGTTCGGGCTGCCCCAGAGCTCGCGGCAGGCGTCGGTGACGACGCTGATCGGGTTCCAGTCGGCGAACGCCCGCATCACGACCGGCATGTGCTGGGTCGGCACGAAGGCGTTCGAGACGATGGCCGCCGGGAAAAGGATCACCAGGCCGACGCCCTGGGCTGACTCGGGGCCCTTGCTCACGAGCCCGAGGCAGCCGCACCCCCACGACAGGGCGTAGGCGAAAAGCAGGACGAGAGCGAAGCCGCCGATCACCTTGCCGAATCCCGCGTCGGGGCGCCATCCGATCCCGAGCGCTGTGACAGCGACGATCGCCGCGCAGATGAGCGAGGTGAGCAGGTCGGTGACGGACCTTCCGACGAGGATCGCCGGTCGCCACATCGGAAGGGTCCGGAAGCGGTCGATCACGCCGGTGTTGAGGTCCGTGGAGAGCCCCACGGCGGTCCCCATCGACGAGGTGACGAGGTTCATGCCGAGCATGCCGGCGATGGCGAAGTCGACGTAGGTGCCGCCCGTCGGCAGGACGACGCCGGCGCCGAGGATGTAGACGAAAAGCAACGTGAAAAGCGCCGGCTGGACGGTCACGTCGGAGAGCTGGAGCGGCTCGCGGCGGATGTGGACGAGATTGCGCCGGGTCATGACGACGACGTCCCGCAGCTGAGTGCGGAACCGATGGGGCCGCGGTTGGCGGACCCGGTGGGCGGGTGGGTTCTGGGCCGTGACCGTCATCGCCGATCGCTTTCGGGCCCCGCGGCGGGGTCGCCCGGCTCGTCCGATCCGTTCTGTGTCTGGCCGGTGAGGGCGAAGAAGACGTCGTCGAGCGACGCCTGGTGGACGATGACGTCGTCGACGGTGACGTGCGCGCCGTCGAGGGCCCGCACGACCGTTGTCGCCAGGCCGTCCTCGGTTCGCACGCGACCGCGTAACCGGCGACCGTCGTGGCTGACGTGCACGTCGCCGAGGACGTAGGGCGCGAGCGCCACGGCCGCCTCCGGGTGCGCCTCGTTCAGCGTCACCTCGAGGCGGGCTTCGCCGATGCGGGCCTTCAGCTCGGCCGGGGTGCCGTCGGCGATGAGCTGGCCGTGGTTCATGACGACGATGCGGTCGGCGAGCTCGTCGGCCTCGTCGAGGTACTGTGTCGTGAGAAGCACCGTCGCGCCGTCGGCGACGAGCCCGCGGATGATGCCCCAGACGCGGGCCCGGCTCGACGGGTCGAGCCCCGTCGTCGGCTCGTCGAAGAAGAGCACCGGTGGCCGCGCGACGAGGGTCGCCGCGACGTCGAGACGCCGCCGCATGCCGCCGGAGTACTGCTTGAGGATCCGATCCGTCGCCCCGACGAGCTCGAACTGCTCGAGGAGCGCGCTCGCCCGCTGGACGGCGTTGCGACGACTGAGCCCGCTCAACCGGGCGACCATCACGAGGTTCTGCCGTCCCGTGAGGTTCTCGTCGAGGGTCGCGTCCTGGCCGGCGACGCCGATGTTCCGGCGCACCGCGGCGGCCGCGTGGACAACGTCGAACCCGGCGACCCGGGCGGTGCCACCGTCGGGCATCGTGAGCGTCGTGAGGATCCGTAGCGTGGTCGTCTTTCCGGCGCCGTTGGGACCGAGGAGCCCGATGATCGCCCCGCGGGGGACAGCGAAGCTCACGCCGTCGACGGCGACGGTCGAGCCGAAGCGCTTCGTCAGGTTCTCGACCTCGATCATCGCGTCGTCGCTCACCGGCCACCCGTCCGCTCGCCACTTACTGACCGCATGGTAAGCAAATGCTTACCGGTCGTCAAGTAGGGCTTGTATACTTGCCGGGCGGGTCGAACTCGGAGGTAGGCGTGGTCGAGAGGGCGGGTCCCGTCGGCGGTCGGCGCAGCGCCGCCGCGCGCCGCGCGGCCGGCGAGAGCACCCGTGACCGGATCCTCGACGTCGCGCTCGATCTGTTCATCAAGGACGGTTTCGACCGGGCGTCGCTGCGCGAGATATCGGAGAAGCTCGGGTTCTCCAAGGCCGCCATCTACTACCACTTCGCCAGCAAAGAGGACATCTTGATGGCGCTCCACATGCGCCTGCACGAGATCGGGCAGCGCGCCGTCGACGAGCTGCGCGACCTGACGCCGGGTGCGGAATCCTGGGCGACGCTGCTCGGCGAGCTCGTCGGCGAGATGCTCGCCAACCGCCGGATCTTCGTGATGCACGACCGCAACCGATCGGCCTTCGAAGCGCTCCACCGCCGCAAGCACGCGGGTATGCACGAAGAGCTCAATGACGAGCTGCGGCGGGTCATGGGCGATCCGGATCTGTCGCCCCGCGACCGGGTCCGCATGGCGTGCGCGGTGGGCGCGGTGTTCACCACCCTCGTCGTCTACGGCGACCTGCTGCGCGACATCCCCTCCGCGGAGCTCGAGGATCTGATGGGCGCCACGATCGGAGACCTCCTCGGCGTTCCCGCCGGGACCGCGCGCCCCGCGGCGCGCCGTGCGAAGGCCGGGCTCGCCCGGCCGAATCGCACCCGCCAGCCGGTCGCCGGTCGGTCCCGTCCCCCGAGAAGATCCACCCGTTAGATGACGGGCCCGGTGGGCGGAGCCGACGTCTCGGGCGCCCCGGGGGTCGCGAGACCGCACTGGATGGCGCTCACCGTCCTGTGCGTCGCCGTGCTCGTCGTGAACGTCGACAACACGATCCTCAACGTCGCGCTGCCGACCCTCGTCCGCCGACTCGGGGCGACGACCGACGGGCTGCAGTGGATCGTCGATGCCTACGCGATGGCCTTCGGCGGGCTGCTCCTCGTCGGCGGGAGCCTCGCCGATCGGTTCGGACGCAAGCGGTTCTTCGTCCTCGGACTCGCGGTCTTCGGGGGCGGGTCACTGGGCGCGGCTTTCTCCGGGAGCGTCGGCCCGCTCATCGCCTGGCGCGCCGTCATGGGCGCCGGCGCGGCGATGACGATCCCGTCCGGCCTCTCGATCGTGAACGATCTCTTCCGCGCGGCCCAGGCGCGCGCCCGGGCGATCGGCATCTGGTCGGGCACGATCGGGCTCGGGATCGCGATCGGCCCCGTCGCCGGGGGGCTGCTCCTCAGCCGCTTCTGGTGGGGGTCGGTCTTTTTCGTCAACGTGCCGGTCGTCGTCCTGGGCATCGTCGGGACACTGGTTTTCGTCCCCGAGTCGCGTAGCTCCTCCCCGAACCGGCCGGACCCGGCTGGATCGGTGCTCTCGATCATCGGGCTCGGGCTTGTCCTGTGGGCGATCATCGAGGGACCGACCCGCGGCTGGGCCTCGGGCCAGGTCCTCGGCGTCGGCGTGGCGGGGTTCGTCGTCGTCGCCGGGTTCGTCGCCTGGGAACGGGCGATCGACCACCCGATGCTGCCGCTCGGGTTTTTCGGGTCGCGCCGGTTCAGCGTCGCGATCGTGAGCGTCGGCCTCGGGCTCTTCGCGCTGTTCGGGGGACTTTTCATCATGACCCAGTTCCTCCAGTTCTTCCTCGGCTATACGCCGCTCGGCGCGGGCCTGCGCATCCTGCCGATCGCCGGGATCCTGGCGTGCGGCGCTCTCGTCTCCCCGCGGGGCGTGCGGATGATCGGGACGAAGCTCGTCGCCGCGTTGGGGCTTCTGGCGATCGTCGGCGGGCTCGCCCAGATCGCCGTCGTCTCGACGGGTTCGGCGACCTACCCGAGCGAGCTCCCGGGGATGCTGCTCGTCGGGCTCGGGGCGGGCCTACTCGTGCCGGCGGCGATCGACTCCGTGCTCGGGGCCGTCACCCAGGCCGACGCTGGCGTCGGGTCGGCGGTGAACTCGACGGCGATGCAGATCGGCGGGGCGATCGGCGTCGCCGTAATCGGCAGCGTGCTCTCCACCCGCTACCGGGGTGCGATGCACCAAGCGATAGCCGGGCGGCCGGTGCCGGCCAGCGCGGCGCACGCCATCCTCGGGTCGATCGGGGGCGCGCTCGGCTTCGCCCACGTCGTCGGGGGCGCGTTCGGCGCCGAGCTCACCCGGGCCGCCCTCGACGCCTTCGCGACCGGATCCCGCACCGCTCTTGTCGTCGGGGCCTTTGTCACCGGGGCGGGCGCGCTTGTGGCCCTCGCCGCGCTGCCCTCGCGCGCCGGGCCGAAGGCGTGAGGTCGCGTCGCGCCCGGCGGGCCGGAGAGTCCCGGGGTCGGCTGACCCGCCTCGGTCGCTAGGCCGACCCGGTGGGCTCGGACCGCTCCCTGATCCGGGCGAGCGCCGCCAGGCCGGCGCGAAGCCCGGCGAGCTCGTCCGGGGTGATCATCGCGGCGAGCTCCGCCTCGACCCTGCCGACGGCTTCGCCGACCTCATCGGCGACGGCGCGGCCGCGGTCGGTGAGCTCGATCGTTATCCGGCGCCGGTCGACGGGGTCGACCTCCCGGTTGAGGTAGCCGTGCAGCACGAGCGAGTCGATGAGCTGGCTGACGGCCTGTTTCGAGACGCCGAGGCCACGGAGCTGGTCGATCGCGACCCGTCCCCGGAACGCCAATCCCCCGACGACGAAGGCGCCGTGGCGGGGGAGGTCCTCGATGCCGGCGGCGGCGAGTCGGGCGGTGATTGCCTGGGCGTAACAGCCGCGCGCGGCCCGCAGCAGCGCGGGGATGCTGACTTCGTCGGAGCGTGTCTCGGTCATGGGCCGAGGATACGGGCGGTCCCCCAATTAGTCAAGCCTCTTGACAGTCAAGATTCAAGACCTTCCCGGAGAGGGGGATCGGCGGGACCCCGGACGTAGGGGGTCGTCGAGGCGGCGACCACGAACCCGAGGCGCTCGAGGATCGGGCGGCTGGTGGGTGCGGCGTCGGCTTGGAGGGCCGACTTTCCGTGCGCGACGGCGAGCCGGGCCCGCAACGCGACGCTCGCCCGGTAGACGCCGCGATGGCGCCAGTCGGGGTGGACCGACCCGCCCCAGAGGCTCGCGAACCGCGAGCCGCCCTCGTAGTCGACCCGTCCGGATCCGATGACGCGGCCGTCGTGCTCGGCGACGACGAGGTCGAGGCCCGCGGGCGTGGTGACGAGGCGTCTGCCGAGCGCCGCGACGTGCGCGGCTTGATCCTCGGACCAGACGACCTCGTAGAGCGCGGCGATCCCGGCAAGGTCGTCCGCCGTCCCGGTCCGGAGCCGGACCCCTTCGGGGAGCGGCGGATCGCGGGTGAGCGGCGCCGCCTCGGCCAAAAGGACGGTCTCGACCGGTCCGGGCTGGAACCCCGCGGCGACGAGGCGGTCGGCGAGGACCGCCGGTCCGACGTGGCTCCAGGTCTTCCACTCGAACTCCTCACCGCGGGTCGCGTAGTGGCGGATCTGCCGGGCGATGAGGTCGTCGAGCTCGGCTTCGTCGGTCCCGGTGAGGTCGCGGGCGACGACGAAGCCGCGCCGGCCGCCGGTTGACCGGAGAACCGGGCCGTCCCGCTCGTAGGCGACGCCGGGTGACAGGGGGTCCGGGACCGCCAGGCGGACCTCGGCGTCGTAGGCGGCGAGGAGGCGCGCGACCTTCGATCCGGCCTCCCCTGCGCGGCGCGTTCGGGCACGCGCGCCGGGCAAATCGGCGCGGTCGGCGCTCGCGGTCAGGACCTTCCGCGCCGGTGAGCCCGGGCGGCCTCGACGAGGTGGACGAAGAGCGCGTCGTCGCCGCCCACCTCGGGGTGCCATTGCACGCCGACGATGAAGGCGCGGTTCGGGTCCTCGACCGCCTCGACCGTTCCGTCGTCGGCGAGGGCGACGACGTCGAGGTCCTTCCCGACGCGGGCGATCGCCTGATGGTGGTGACCGGCGACGTCGAGTCGTGTCGGAAGGATCGTCGCGAGCTGGCTCTCCGCCCGGATTTCGACGGGGTGGGGTGAGTACTCAGCGGGTTTGCGGGCGTGGTCCTCATGACCGACGACGTCGGGGAGGTGCTGGTGCAGCGTCCCACCGCGGGCGACGTTCAGAACCTGGATGCCGCGACAGATCGCGAGTAGCGGCAGGTCGGCCTCGGTCGCCGCCGCGACGAGGGCGAGCTCGAGGGCGTCGCGTGCCGCATTCGGCTTACCGGTGCGCGGGTGGGACAGCTCGCCGTAGTGGTCGGGCGCGACGTCCGGCCCGCCCGAGAGCACGATCCCGTCGATCGCGACGACGAGCTCCTCGGCGCCAGAGCCCTGCACGGGGAGGACGAGCACGGCTGCGCCCGACCGCTCGATCGCCGCAAGGTATTCGCCCGGGAGGACCGCGGCGCGCCGGGTCGAATCGCCCCAGGGGATCTCTTCTTCGGAGGCGGTGATGCCGATGACGGGCCGTGTGTCCATCAGGTGGTCCTTTGCACCGTGCGCTCCTCGTCGCCTGGGCGTCGTGTCTCCTGTGGGAATGGCGTGCCCGAAGCGAGATGCGCCAATGACCTTACGGCGGGGCGCGGGCCGTAACGGTCGGGCCCAGTCGCGCGTTCGCGATCTGCTGGCGCGCGCCGGCCCAGGGGGCGTCAGAATTGGCGGAGCCGCGGCCCGGTACGACTGACGGCGCAGGGAGGCGGGGAGACGACGATGGCGCGCAAGGAGAACTGGAAGGACGAGCCCGAGGAGCATGACTACCCGGCGGCGCTGAGCTACCTGACGCTCGTCACGAGCGAGGCCGGCGCCGAGGCGCTCGTCGAGGCGTTGAAGAAGGCCCCGATCGTGCGGCGGATGGCGAAGGACCTTTTGCGGGCGAGTCGCCTCGAGATGTTGCCGGCCGAGAACTTCCACGTGCAAAGAGACCTGAAGAAGGTCCAGAAAGGACGTCGCCTTTCACCGGTCCTCCTCATCGCCGGCGATTTGGCGTCGGACACGCCGCTCACCATCGCCGACGGCTACCACCGGATCTGTGCGAGCTATCACCTCTACGAGGACGCCGTCATCCCGTGCCGGCTCGTCGGCTGCGAGGTCGAGGAACGCTCGCCGGTCCACACGATCTGAGCGCGCAGAGCGCGGTCGCGCCTAGCGGCGCCCGGTCGGCTTCGGGCCGCTCGTGGAGGGCTTGTCGCTCTGGGCGGACGCTTCGCCCGCCGGAGTGACGGCGACCTTCTTCCACGGGCCGACCGCCGCGGCAAGCATGCCCGAGTTCGGGATGTTGAGGACGCCGTCGTCGGTGCGGAGCGTCACATAAGTGAGGTTCATCCCCCGCACGACGCCGTTCAGCTCCCCGCCGAGGGCACCGGAGTGCACTCGGATGTGGTCCCCGATGCCGAATGGATGGGCGAGCAGCAGCACCGCGCCGGCGAAGACGTTGCCGAGCACCTGCTGGGCGGCGATGCCGAGCACGACACCCGTCAGCGCCCCGCCGACGAGGAGGTGGTCGATCGGCACCGAGACGAGGCCGAGCGTCCCGAAAAGCACGATGACGTAGCCGGCGATCGAGGCGATGAGCCGCAGGACCCGCCCGGTCGTGGCCGGCGTGCGGGAGCCGACGACGTGGCCCAGCCAGCGGGCGAGGCGCCGCGTCGTCGCGATCCCGGCGACGACGAAGACGGCGGTCGCCGTCCAGATGACGACCCGTGGCTCGACCCGGGGCGTGTGGATCTTGCCGAAGATCGATCCGACGATGAGCGCCGCGACGGTGAACGCCCCGTAGACCGCCGACATCACGCCGGGGCGGTCGGGTGTGGGCGGAGCCGGGCCGAAGCCGGCCGGTTGCCCGCGTTCGGCCCTGGCGGGCGGTCGCTCAGCCATCAGGGTTCCCCTCGGCCGGAACCGTTCGTTTGTGACGGGATCGACTGCCGTCGCGGGCATGCACGACGAGGAGTGTTGCACTCCGCCTCGCCGATCGCCCAACGGCGGGCGACCAGTCGGCGGGCGGCACGCGAGACTGCAGGCGTGCGGGCGTGGATCATCGACCAACCGGGACCCATCGAGGGCCATTCCCTCCGCCTCGTCAACCGTCCCGTACCCGAACCGGGTCCGGGTGAGATCCTCGTCGCCGTCGCCGCCTGTGGGGTCTGCCGCACCGACCTCCACCTCGCCCTCGGCGAACTCGCGCCGCGCCGGCACGGGGTCGTGCCCGGCCACGAGGTCGTCGGCACCGTCACGGCCTCAGGACCCGGCGCGACGCGTTTCGCGCTCGGTGACCGGGTCGGGATCGCCTGGTTGCGCGGGACGGACGGGACGTGCGAGTTCTGCCGCCGGGGCGCGGAGAACCTGTGCCGGGATCCTTCCTTCACCGGTTGGGACGCCGACGGCGGGTACGCCGAATACGCGGTCGTCGACGAGCGCTTCGCCTACCAGATCCCGGCGGGCCTCACCGACGTCGAGGCGGCGCCGTTGCTCTGCGCGGGGATCATCGGCTTCCGGGCGTTGCGGCGGGCCGCGCTGCCACCAGGCGGCCGCCTCGGCATCTACGGCTTCGGTGCCTCGGCGCACCTCGCCGCCCAGGTCGCATTGCATGAGGGGGCGACGGTCCACGTGATGACGAGGTCGGCCGACGCCCGGCGGCTCGCCCTTGAGCTTGGCGCGGCCTCCGCGCAGGGGGCCGCCGATCCGCCGCCGGAGCCGCTCGACGCGGCGATCCTTTTCGCGCCGGCGGGCGAGATCGTGCCGGTGGCGCTGCGTGCTCTCGAGCGCGGCGGGACGCTCGCCGTGGCGGGGATCTACCTGTCAGAGATCCCCGCCCTCGATTACGAGTCCGAGCTTTTCTACGAGAAGAACCTGCGCAGCGTGACGGCGAACACGCGGGCCGACGGCGAGGAATTCCTCCGGATCGCCGGGGCGGCGCGCCTCCGCGTCGTCGCGACGCCGTACGCGCTCGACCGGGCCGACGAGGCGCTCGCCGACCTTGCTGCCGACCGGTTCGAGGGGGCGGCGGTCCTCGTCGTCTAGGAGCGGCCGCTCGTTACGGGCCGGTTCGCCGATCCCGCGACGCCCGACCGGGATGCCTCAGCGTCGAGATCCTCAAGCGGCGCTGGCCGCGGGTCCGGTGTCGAACGAGAAGGGCGGGTAGTCGACGACGAGCGAAGCGAGATAGCCGAGCAGACGCGCCTCCCAGCGGACGACGCCACGCTGGAACTTCCAGAGTCCCTCGGGGTAGCGCTCTTTGGCGAGGATGAAGATCGCCGCGATGATCCACACGATCCAGCTGACGATGCCGATCAGGCCGAGCACGATCGCGCTCGGGATCGCCTTCACGATCCGCCAGAGTGCCGAGCTGACGGTGGGAGTCCCGGAGCACGCGATCTCGAGCCGTATCGTCGAGCGTCCTGATCCGGGCAACTCGTCGGTCAGGAGCGCGACATAGGCGAGTACTGCGACGAGGAAGATGAGCAATTTCGTGATGCGCTCGCCGTCTTCAGCGATATAGCGGGCACCGCCCCTGTCGGCGATGAGGACCGCGGCGGCGACGGGGAGCCCGAGGTAGACGAGCCCACCTCCCGTGCCGGATCCGGCGATCCACGAGACCAGCACGAGAAGCAGGATCCGCAGGAAGACATGCGCCCGGCCCATGGTCTCGGGCCGCGCGACGTCGAACGTCACCGGGGAATCGTTCAAGGGTCAGGATTCGTTCAGCTGCGACGCGACGGTCTTTGCCCAGGCCTCCACCTGCGCCGGGTCGCGCCAGTCGCCGGAGTGCTCCTTCGCCATCGACCGGGCGGAAAACCCGGTCGCGTCAGGGGAGAGCCGGCCGCCGAAGGTGACATGGCCGCGGGCGTTGACGCGTTTCATCAGCCGCCTGACCCGGTCACCGGCGGGATCTCCTTTTTCGTCGCGGAGTCGTCGAGCGGTCCGCTCGAGAAGAAAAATGTCGGGAGCTTCCGCAGTTCCTTCGCGTGGCGCCGCACGAACTGGCGCGACGACTTGTGCCAACGGCCGACGTAGACGGCCCCCCCGACGACGACGGCGTCGAAATGGTCGAGGTGCTTGACCTCGTCCGGACGGAACAGGCTGACGGCATGCCCTTCTTCGCGCAGGCCGTCGGCGACCATCTGGGCCAGCTCCTCGGTGCCCCCGCGTTTTGATCCGCAGGTCACTAGAACACGCATCGGCGATTCCCCTTTCTCGTCCCGTCCCACGGGATCCATAGTCGTCACCGCGGCCGGTGCGATCTTCGGCACCCGAGTCCACCCTTCGCCGTGTGCCGACGGGCCCCGTCCTGGACCCGGCAGTGCCGGGGGGATCCCGTCGACTCGAAGCCGGCCGACGTCATGATCGCGCGCCTCGCCCCTCGGCGGAAACGGACGGCTCCCGGATCCGGTGGTGGTCGCGGTCAATCCGTGCCGGCGTCTCGGTCGGCAGGGTGCGTCGGTCCTCCCGGCCCCTTCGCCGCTTCGAGGATCTTCGCGGTCGTCGGGAAGAACCTGGTGGTCAGCTGGGTCTGCAGCGCCTTGGTGAGGAAGCTCTGGAACGCCGGCGGCCTGCCGTCGACGATGCGCCACGTCATGAAGGCCTCGTAGTCCGAGGCATCGATAATCGCCATGTCGTTCTTCGCTGAGCGGAGAGGCAGGACGAGTGGCGGGATTCGATCGGCGGTGAATGCCACGCACAGCCTCAGGTCGGGGGTGACGACGACGCCCCGGAAAGGATCGCGGGCCACCACCTGTTCGAGCTCGGACTGTGTGCGCAAAAAGACCGGGACCTCGTAGCCGAGGGCGTCGCGCAGGTGCCCCGCTATGCGGCTTGCCAGAACCGGCCGATCGGCCGACGGGTCCGAGAAGAAGACATTGCCGCTCTGGATGTACGAGCGAACGTCGGCGAGGCCGATCTCGCGGAACAGCCCGCGCAGGTGCTCCATGCGCACCGTGTGGCCCCCGACGTTGATCCCCCGTAGGAGCGCGATGTACTGCACGTCCTATCTTCTAACCGGTCCCGCCGCGTTCGCCTTCACCTTCGGCCCGGGGGCGGACCCGACCCGGTCGCGCCGCGCCATCTCCGCGGAGCGCGATCGCCTGTCATTGTGGGTAGCCGCGCCGACGGGCGCGACGGACCGAGGTGCGGGCGATGAAAGACGAGATTCGGGTCGCGGGCCCAGAGGATTACGAGCGGATTGTCGCCATCGTCGACGATTGGTGGGGGCGACCGATCAGCGACAAGCTGCCGCGTCTTTACCTCGACCACTTCTGGTCGACGAGCCGCGTCGCCGAGGACGCGTCGGGCCTGACCGGTTTCCTCGTCGGCTTCGTGTCGCCGTCGCAGCCGGGCGTGGCCTACGCGCACTTCGTGACGGTGCGGCCGGACCGCCGTCGCACGGGCCTTGCTCGCGCGCTCTACCGGGAGTTCGAGGAGGGTGTGGCGGCGCTCGGGTGCGTCGAGGTGCACGCGATCACGGGACCCGGGAACACCGATTCCATCCGCTTCCACCGGCGTCTCGGTTTCGCGGTGAGCGCACCTGTTGCCGGCTACAACGGGCCCGGTCGCCCGATGGTGACGTTCCGAAAGGCGCTGGAAACCTCTGCCTGACGATCACGGGTTGCGGCCGAAGACGGATTACGGGTCATACTCGCGCATCTCCTGGCAGATCGACCAGTGGAGCTGCCGGGGCGACGTGCCGAGACCCGCGGCTGCGGCGGCTATCGCTGAGGCGACGTCGGAGTCGCTCGCGCGGTGGCCGATCGCGGATTCGACGAACCGGTGGAGGCGCTCGTCGGGCTTCAGCGTCTCGATGCCGAGACGCATCACGAGCCAGCTGTAGACCGCGGGCCCGAGCCCGTAGGTGCGGCCCTCGGCCGTGTACTGGACCCGGCCCTGGAAATCCCGTCTGAAATCGCTCCTCTCGGCCCATGCCCGGAGAGCGGCGAGGTCGCCGACGCCCTCGTCGCGCAGGAACTGGACGAGCGCGCGCAACAGGCCCACGCGGGTCCACATTGCGTAGCCGAGCAGGTCCTGCGCCAGCTTCTCGTTGCCCCTCCTCGTGTTCGGGTACCGGACGAAGAGCCGCTCGAACTCTCCGAGGGTCGACGCCCGGTGCGCAGGGTTGACCTCGAAACGGGCGAGCGCGCGCGAGACCGCGGTCGCGTGCATCTGGAAGTCGACGACGGTCGTGACGAGGCAGGTCCCGAGGTTGTCGTCGACGCGGGCCTCCGAGATGATCGGGACCCTCGCCGCGGCCCGGGCGATCCGCCGGAGATTTGTCGTCGAGAGCATGCGCGAAGGATATAAGCGGCGCATCGCCTTCAGCCGGTCGGTCGCCCTAGGTGCACGGCACCTCGACACCAGAGAAGTTCCGCGTCTGCGCCGGTCCGGTCGGGCACCTCTTTCGCCTGTGTTCCTGGTGATCGTCCCCTCGAGGGCCACCCTGAGACCCGGTCGAGGTCAGGCGCGCGGCGCCGCCTGTTCTTCGCCTGGGCGCGCGGCTTCCTACGAGCGCAGCTGGCGCGCTATTTGCGAATGGCGAATCGAACGAGGCGTGTCGCTTCGCGGCGCGTCGCCGTGGACAATCGTCGCGTACTCGTCCGGTCGATCTCAGCCGCTGACGAGGGCGCGTGCCGCGTCGGCGATGTGGGGGGCCGAGATGCCGGCCGCCTCGAGGAGCTCGGCTGGCGTGCCCGACTGCGAGAGCCCATGCACCGCGAGGTGCGTGATGCGCGGCGTGACACCCGCCTCGGCGAGAGCTGACAACGCCGCCTCGCCAAGTCCGCCGGCGGGGTAATGGTCCTCGGTGACGACAATCCGGGAGCCAGTCGCCGCGCAGGAAGCGACGAGCGTCGCGACGTCGATCGGCTTGACCGAGTAGCAGTCAATGACGCGGGCGGCGATCCCTTCCGCGGCGAGGAGCTCGGCCGCGGCGAGGCTCTCGTGCACGGTCACGCCCGCCCCGACGAGGGTGACCGCGTCGTGTGGACCGGACCTTACGACCTTGGAGCCCCCGATCACGAACTCCTCGCCGGCGTTGTAGATGACGGGGTAGGCGCCCCGGGTCGTCCGGAGGTAGCAGACGCCCTGGCGGTCAGCCATCGCGACGGTGAGCGCGACGGTCGACGTTGCGTCGGCGGGGTAGAGGACGGTCGAACCGTTCACCGCCCGCATCGAGGCGAGGTCCTCGAGGGCCATCTGCGATGGTCCATCGGAACCGATCTCGACGCCGGCGTGGGAGCCGGCGAGCCGGATCGACACCTCGGAGACCCCTGACATCCGCAGGAAGTCGAAGGCGCGCGACATGAACGCGCCGAACGTCGCGGCAAACGGCACATAGCCGCGTACGGCGAGTCCCGCAGCGGCCGCGATCATCAGCTGTTCGGCGATGAAGGCCTCGAAATAGCGCTCGGGCGCGACGGCGTAGAAGAGCTCCGAGTTCGTCGAGTTCCCGACTTCGGCGTCGAGGACGACGACCTCTGGGCGCGCCGCGAGCGCGACGAGCGCTTCGCCCCAAGCCCTGCGCGTCGCGATCTTCTCGCCGAGCGCGTACCGGGGGAGCGTGAGCGGTGCGTGCGGGTTCGGCATGATCGCCGGCATCCCGGGCTCCGGAGGCGCGGAGGTGACGACGAGGGAGGTCGGCCCGCCGAGCGCGGCGACGGCCTTCTCGGCGAGCTCGGCCGGGAGCGCCGTGCCGTGCCAGCCGTTCTTGTCCTCGATCTCCGGCACACCGCGGCCCTTCACCGTCCGGGCGAGGATCACCGACGGGCGTGCGACGCGCCGGGCCTCGCCGTAGGCGGCGTCGAGGGCCGCGAGGTCGTGCCCGTCGACTTCGATCGGGTGGCACCCGAAGGCGGCGACCCGCTTCGCATAGGCGTCGAGGTCCCAGCCGAGCTCGGTCGGCCCGCGCTGGCCGAGCCGGTTGACGTCGACGATCGCCGTGAAATTGTCGAGCTCGTAGTACGCCGCCTTGTCGAGGGCCTCCCAGACCGAGCCCTCGGTGAGCTCGCTGTCCCCGCAGAGCACCCAGACCCGGTAGGGGAGCTCGTCGAGGAACTTGCCCGCCAGCGCGACGCCGACGGCCGCGGCGACGCCGAAGCCGAGCGACCCCGTCGCCAGGTCGACCCACGGCAGCATCGGCGTCGGGTGGCCCTGAAGGCGCGAGCCGAAACGGCGGTAGGTCGTGATGAGCTCGTCCTCGTCGACGACGCCGACAGCTCGGAAGACCGCGTACAGAAGCGGCGAGGCGTGACCTTTCGAGAAGATGAGGTGGTCGTTCTCCGGCCGCTTTGGCGCCGTCCAGTCGTAGCGGAGGTGGCGCGTGACGAGCACGGCGAGCAGATCGGCGGCCGAGAGCGACGAGGTCGGGTGACCCGCGCCCGCCGCAGTCGTACAGCGGATCGAGTCAACCCTGAGCTGTCTCGCGAGATCGGCGACTCTTCGCAGGTCATCTTCAGGCATGGCGGACCTCGAGGAACTCGGAATGACGGCCGATGAGGCCCTCGTAGGCTACCGCTGGGCGGAGCGCGAACCTGGCTGGGTGGGCTCAGGCTGTCTCGAGGTCCTTGCCCATGCAGACGCTGATCGACGAGGCGACGTAGGGCCCGAACTTCGCGATCTCCTGGTACCCCGCCCGCCCGTAGAGGGCGAGCGCCTCCGGCGAGCGGATCGCTGTCTCGAGGACGACCCGGGTCGCGCCGAGGGCGCGAGCCTCGCCCTCGAGCGCACAAAGGACGTCCGTCGCGATCCGCCGTCCGCGGAATTCTGGCACGACGAACATGCGCTTCAGCTCGGCGACGCCGTCGTCGATCAGCCGGACGGCGCCGCAGCCGACGTCGGTGTCGCCGATCGACGCGACGACGAACATGCCGTGGCCGGCCTCCACGTCGCCCTCGGCGAGGTCGAAGTGGCAGTCGAGGCGATTGGGATAGCGCCCGGAAAGCTCGGCGTCGAGGGCCGTGATGAGCGCGACGGCGGCCGGGCTTGACAGCTGCTCGCGGCGGACCTCGACGTCCACCGGTGTGCCGGCACCGATGATCGGCGCCGAGGTCATTCCGCCCCGCCCCCCTTTCGTCTCGTGGCTCCCCGACCCGGCCCGCTCGTCGCCGGTGACTGTGCGGCGGGCGAGAGCAGGGCCTCGAGGGAGGCGATCATCACCCGGGTCGCAGACGCCGGAGACCTGCCGAGCGCGGCGCGCAGGTACTCCCACATCGGCCAGGAAGTTACGAGGTCGATCGCGTCCATGAGGACACGGGAGTCCGCATCGCGGTCGCCCAGCTCGGGCGCGAACGTGGCGACGACGTGGTCGCGCCGCGTCCGCGTGCAGAAAGCGATGCCCTCGGCCATCTCCGGTGAGCTCTGCTCGTCGAACATCGTCGCTCGGCGGATCGGCGTGAGGACCTCGAAGAGCCTGCGACACTGACCGGCGACCGTCTCGATGCGTTCGGTGAGGGCGCGTCGGGTGTCGATGGGCTTGAGGATCTCCGCGTGCCGGCGCATCTGCAGGTCGAGGGCTAGCCGCCGCAACGCCTCGACGTCCTCGAAGTGGTGGTACACGGTGCGGAGCGCGACCCCGGCGCGGGTCGCGACCTCTTGCGCCGTGGGCCGGACGGTGCCCTCGTCGACGAGGTCGAGGAGGGCCTCGATGACCCTGAGTCGCGTCCGCTCGCCGCGGGCGCGGCGCCCGTCAACCGGGAAAGTCTCGATGTCTCCCATCACCATGACCCTGGCACCTCACGTACGGGCGGGCGGCACAATTTCGGAGATGTTGGCACACGGTCGCGACCGACACGAACTCGGGCCGGCCGAATCGCCGTCGCCGCCGGATCCTGGCTGCTCTTTGGACTTCGCGAACAGCACCGCCGGATCGGACCCCCGACCAGTCGCCGCTGGAACCGCCGGGTCAGGGGAGGCGCACGTCGTGGAGGTGCGCGGCGAGCTGCCGCTCCTCGGCCGTCAGCGCCGACACCCGGGCCGGGGTGACGAGGCTCCAGTGCCTGCCGGCCGGGCAGCGCTGGAACCTCCACCAGCCGAGGCGGATCGCCTTCAGAGACGCGCCCGGGATCCAGAACGTGGTGAAAAGGTGCCCGCGCCGGCAGCGCACGACGGTGTTGACGCCGAAGAGAGAGCCGCGACGGCGCGCCACCACGACCAGCTCGGCCATGGTGGCCAAGGCGACAACCACGATGACCCTGCGTCGCACGGCGCCAGGGTACGCCTCACGGCGCGGGAGATGGTGGCGCAGAAGTCCCTACCGTGGCGGCGTCCGCAGCCGGAAGTACGCCCCGGCGGGGTCGGTCACCGTCGCGACCTTGCCGTACGGGGTGTTGTCGACGCCGGTGACGACGGAACCGCCGAGCGCCCGGACCTTGTCCGCGGCGGCGTCGGCGTCGTCGACGTTCCAGTAGGTCGACCAGTGCGGGGGCGTGCCTTCGGGGAGCGTCGTGCGGGCGTCGAGGATCCCCGCAAGCCATCCGTCGCTATTCGGATCCTTCATCGTCGTGTAGCGGAACTCGCCGGAATCGTTCACGGTCGTCGTTTCCCACCCGAAGACGTCTCGGTAGAACGCGACGGCGGTCTCGTAGTCCCGGGTGTGCAGCTCGAACCAGTCCGGGGCACCGTGCTCGCCGAGGACGGTGAACCCCGGGAAGGTGCCCGGTTGCCAGGCTCCGAGGGGCGCGCCGGTCGGGTCGACGAACACCATCTGGGAGCCGAGGTCGGCGACCGCCATCGGCGGGAGGGCGATCTTCGAACCGGCAGCGGCGGCCGCGTCGGCGGTCCGTGCGATGTCGTCGGTGCACAGATAGATCTTCCAGGCGTCGTCGGCGTGCATGTCCCCCATGTCGCCCATCCCGCCGGCAACAGGGACGCCGTCGCGGGTAAACATGAAGTAGCCGCCGAACTCGGGGTTCGGTTCCTCTGCTTTCCAGCCGAAGACCTCGGCGTAGAACTTGCGGCTGCCCTCGACGTCAGAGGTCCACAGATCTGTCCAGCAGGGTGACCCGATGGGTGCTTTATTTCGGGTAGGCATCGTCGCTCCTTTCGATCCGGCCGTCCGTCTCGTCTCGGCGGGGACGGCTCGGTGGTCGTCTTTCTCGTGGAGAACCTGGCTCGCCGGGCGTCTCGCGCTGCGCCGGCCACCCGTCATCGACCGGGCGTTGTGCACCCTAACGGCGCGTCACCACCGAACTGGCTCCCTGCGGCGCCATCCGGCCCGGATCCTCAATCCCGAAGAGACCGACCCGCTCCGTCGGCGGCCGTGCGGCGCCGCCTACAGTTTCGCCCGTGGCACGGGTCGCGACGGTGTGAACACGCTGCTCAGCCCGCTTCTCGGGCTCGGCGGCTGGGAGGCGTACGCGCTCGTCGGGGCGCTGTGCTTCGGCGAGGCGGCGCTGTTCGTCGGATTCGTGCTCCCAGGCGAGACGGCCGTCGTGTTCGGCGGCGTGCTCGCCTCCGAGCACCACGTGAGCCTGACGTGGATCTGCACCCTCGTCGTCGTCTGCGCGATCGTCGGCGACAGCGTCGGCTACGAGGTCGGCCGGCGCTTCGGGCCGGTGCTTCTGTCCCACCGTCCGCTCAAGGACCACCCGGGGGTCGAACGGACCCGTGACTTCCTGCAGCGACGGGGCGCCTACGCCGTCTTCGTCGGCCGGTTTGCGGCCGTGTTCCGCGCCCTTGTCCCCGGCGTCGCCGGGGCGTCTGAGGTCCCCTACCGCACGTTCCTCGTCGCCAACGCGACGGGCGGGCTGATCTGGGGGACCGCCTACACGCTCGCTGGTTACGCCGTCGGCAAGTCGTACGAGAAGGTGCTGACCTGGGGCGGTCGGGCGTCGACCGCGATCATCGTCGTCGTGGGGGTCGGCGTCGTCGTTTTCATTGTGCACCGGTGGCGCAAGCGTGTTGCTCATTCGGAGGGGCGAAACAGCCCAGATCGCAACGCTTGACGTGTCACACGTCGTCGCTACAATTTCGCTGAGCGAAGTCAGATGACGCCTTCGCGGGCATCCGTCGATGAGGGAACGGGTGTCGCGGGCTGTGCTCTTGGGGGAGAACATGACACTGCGGCTAGGCGACCACGCGCCCGATTTCATCTCTGACTCGACCGAGGGAACGATCGCTTTCCACGAGTACCTCGGCGACAGCTGGGGGGTCCTCTTTTCGCACCCGAAGGACTTCACGCCGGTGTGCACGACCGAACTCGGCGAGGTTGCCCGTCTTGTCGGCGAGTTCGAGCGTCGTCACACCAAGGTGCTCGGCGTCTCGGTCGACTCGGTCACGTCCCACCGGGACTGGTGCGACGACATCAAGGACGTAACCGGCCACTCGCTCAACTTCCCGTTGCTCGGCGACCCCGACCGCATCGTCGCGAGCCTCTACGGGATGATCCATCCCTTCGCCGACAGCTCGCTCACGGTCCGCGCCGTCCTCGTAGTCAGCCCGCGCAAAACCGTCGAGCTCTTGATGAACTACCCGATGAGCACCGGGCGGAACTTCACCGAGATCCTGCGCGCCCTTGACTCCCTGCAGCTGGCCGCGCGGCAGCCGGTCCTGACGCCGGCGAACTGGTGGCCGGGCGACGAGGTCCTCGTCGCGCCGGCGGTCTCGGCCGCCGATGCTGCAGTCAGGTTCCCGCAGGGCTACCGCGTGGTGAAGGACTACCTCCGCTACGCCCCGCAACCGGGGCTCTGAGCTGGCCCGATCGTGCGGCGGCCCGTCTCGCGGAGTGAGGCGGTCGAGATAGTCAGGGATTCTCGCGGCGCCGTTAGGCTCGCCGGACACGGCCGACACGGTGGTCAGCGCGGCAGGCGCGACCGGATTGGATAGGAAAAGACCGATGGCATTGCAGCTAGGCGACATCGCCCCGAACTTCACCGCGGAATCGACCGAAGGGGAGATCACGCTCTACGACTACCTCGGCGACAGCTGGGGGGTCCTCTTCTCGCACCCGAAGGACTTCACGCCGGTGTGCACCACCGAGCTCGGCGAGGTCGCGCGCTTGAAGGGCGAGTTCGACAAGCGCAACACCAAGGTTCTCGGCGTCTCGGTCGACCCGGTCTCCTCGCACGAGAGTTGGGTTGCCGACATCAAGGACGCGACCGGGTATTCGCTCAACTTCCCGTTGCTCGGGGACCCGGACCGCAAGGTCGCCGATCTCTACGGGATGATCCATCCGAACGCCGACAACACGCTCACCGTCCGGTCGGTCTTCGTCATCGGCCCGGACAAGAAGGTGAAGCTGACCATCACCTACCCGGCGTCGACGGGTCGGAACTTCGACGAGATCCTGCGGGTCCTTGACTCGCTGCAGCTGACGGCGAACTTCTCCGTCGCGACGCCGGTGAACTGGAAAGACGGCGAGGACGTGATCATCGTCCCGGCGGTGTCCGACGAGGACGCCAAGGAGAAGTTCCCGAAGGGGTTCAAGGCGGTCAAGAAGTACCTCCGCTACACCCCGCAACCGAACCGCTGAGCGGAACCGCCCGACCGCTCGTGGCGCCGAGTCCCGCCTCCGGTTTCCGGAGGCGGGACGGTGCGCCCCGCTTCTAGCCTCACGGGGCTCTCCGGCCCCACTAGTACGATTCGGACCGATGCCAGAGGCTGTCCTTTCGGCGTATCGGCGCGTCATGTCGTGGGCCCCGGTCGAAAAGGACGTCTTCCTCTACTCGTGCGCGACGATCTTCGCCGTCGCGAACGCCGTCTTCGCGATCTCCGCCGACTACCGCGAGTGGGGCCAGATGGCCGGGGTGGCCTACGGGGTCGGAACCGTCGTGTGCGCGGCGGTGGCGGTCGCGGCGAGACGAGGGGACCTGCGGGCGGCGACGGTGAGTCTCGTGCGGCGCTTCGTCGTCGTGGCGCTCATCATCGGCGCCGTCCTCGTGCCCCTCGTTGCCGAGCTCGTCTGGCGGGCCGACGCCCGCCCCGGGGCGAACGCGCAATCCGAGGTCGCTGTCGTCGAGCGTGCCGGCGACCGGCTCGCCGCCGGCCACAGCCCGTACCTCAGCCACCCGGTGACGGTCGGCGTCTCGCCGCGCTCGGACGCGAAATCGATCGATGCCAGCTCGTTCTACCCGTACCTGCCGGGGATGGTGCCCTTCGGCCTCGCCAACGCCGCGGCGGGTCCGCCCGAGCTCACCGACGCCCGCGTGACGCTCGCCGGATTCAGCCTGCTCGTGGGCGCGCTCGCCCTCGTCGTCGGGGGCGCGACCGTTGGGCGCCGCGGCCGGGTGCTCCAGTTCCTTGTCGTGCTGCCGTCGGGCGCGTTGCCGATCGTGACCGGCGGCGATGACCTGCCCGTCCTCGCCCTCATGCTGGCGGGCCTCGTGCTCGCCGCGAAGCGACGACCGGTCCTCGCCGGCCTCGTGCTCGGCGCCGCGGCGACGCTCAAGTTCACCGCCTGGCCGGTGATCGTCTTGATGCTGCTCGCGATCCGGGACCGCGAGGGCCGTCCGGCCCTTCTGCGGTACTCGGGGGCGGTCTGCTTCGTCGCCGTCCCGGTGATCGGGATCGGCTTCGCGACGAGCCCGGCGGCGTTCGTCTTGAACGTGATCAAGTTCCCGCTGGGGCTCACCTCGGTGAAGTCGCCGGCGGCGAGCCCGCTGCTCGGGCAGGTCCTCGTTTCGACGTTCCCGGACCACAAGCGGCTGATCATCGCCGTCCTCGCCCTGGTGGGATTCGGTCTCGCCGCTTACGGCCTGCGGCGCTTCACGCCGCGCACCCCGGCGGCCGTCGTGCGCTTCACGGCCTGGGCAATGCTGCTCGCCACGCTCCTCGCCCCGGCGACGCGATTCGGCTACCTCATGTACCCGGCGAACCTGTTCGTCTGGGCGTACCTGCTCGACGGCATGGTCCCCACCCCGCCGCCGTCGCCGGCCGAGGAGATCGCGGTCCCGCCCGGGGCGGTCCTCGACCTCGGCCCGGCGACCGCCGTCCCCGGCTGACCAGGGTCGGCGGGGGTACGCGAACGGCCAGGTCGGGACCGGGCGGTGCCGCCGTGACCAGGTCGGCGACGGTACCCTGTGTCATGGACGCGGTGGGCCCGATCGACCGGGAGTACCTCACCACCCCGATGCTCCTCGTCGGCATCGACGAGAAGCCGGAACCGGTGAGCTCCATCGAGCCGCTGATCGCGACCCTCGCCTACCGCCACCCGGGGATCGACACCGAGATCGTGCGGCGCGGCTACGCGATGGCGGCACGGGCCCACGAGGGACAGCGCCGCCTCTCGGGCGAGCCGTACATCACGCACTCGATCGCCGTGGCGCAGATCGTCGCCGACTTGGGGCTCGACGCGACGAGCGCCGTCGCCGCGCTCCTCCACGACGTCGTCGAGGACACGCCCGTGACGGTCGCCGAGATCGAGTCCGAGTTCGGCCCCGTCATCGCCGAGATCGTCGACGGGGTCACGAAGCTCGACCGGCTGAAGTTCTCCTCGCGCGAGGCCCAGCAGGCGGCGACGGTGCGCAAGATGCTCGTCGCCATGGCGAACGACTGGCGGGTGCTCGTCATCAAGCTCGCCGACCGGCTCCACAACATGCGGACGCTCTCGGTGATGCCCGATTGGAAGCAACGCCGCATCGCCCAGCAGACCCTCGACATCTACGCGCCGCTCGCCCACCGTCTCGGCATCCAGGAGATCAAGTGGCAGCTCGAGGACCTCTCGTTCTTCACCCTCCACCCGAAGCGCTACGAGGAGATCGCCCAGATGGTCGCGACCCGGGCACCGAGCCGCGAGGCCGAGGTCGCCGAGGTCGTCGAGGTGTTGAAGACCCGGCTCGAGTCGCTCGGCATCGAGGCGATCGTCACCGGCCGGCCGAAGCACCTCTGGAGCATCTACGAGAAGATGGTCGTACGCGGCAAGGAGTTCGAGGAGATCAACGATCTCGTCGGGATCCGGATCATCGTCGACTCGGACAAGGACTGCTGGGAGGCCCTCGGCGCGGTCCACGCCCTGTGGGCGCCGGTCCAGGGCCGGTTCAAGGATTACATCAACTCGCCAAAGTTCAACCTCTACCAGTCGCTCCACACGACGGTCGTCGGTCGCCGCGGCAAGCCCCTCGAGGTGCAGATCCGGACGATGGCGATGCATTTGCGCGCCGAGCACGGCATCGCCGCCCACTGGGGCTACAAGGAGGACGCCGCCCACCGCGGCGAGACCTCGTCGGCCGACGAGATGCAGTGGTTGCAGCGGATCGTCGACTGGGAACGCGAGACCCCCGATCCCATCGAGTTCCTCGAGACCCTGAAGCTCGACCTCGAACAGGACGAGGTCTACGTGTTCACCCCGAAAGGCGAGATCGTGACGCTGCCCACCGGGGCGACGCCGATCGACTTCGCCTACACGATCCACACCGACGTCGGCCACCGCTGCGTCGGGGCGCGTGTCAACGAGAAGCTCGTCCCCATCGAGACGCGGCTGCAGTCGGGCGACACCGTGGAGATCATCACGTCGAAGCTCCCGACGGCGGGCCCGTCGAGCGACTGGCTAAAGATCGTCGTCTCCGCCAAGGCGCGCAACAAGATCCGCCAGTGGTTCAGCCGGGAACGCCGCGAGGACGCGATCGACAACGGCCGGGACGACCTGGCGAAGGAGCTCCGTCGGGAGGGCCTCCCGGTGCGGCGGCTCTTCGGCTCGACGGCGCTCGAACGCCTCGCCGAGTCGCTCGGCTACGCCGATCTCGACGGGCTCTACGCCGCGATCGGCGAGAGCCACCTCTCGGGGCGTTCTGTTGTGCAGCGGCTGCGGCGCGAGCTCCTCGGCGAGGGCGAGGAGCAACTGCCGACGACCGTTCTGCAGCCGCGGCGCGCCGGCGAGCCGGCCGGCGCGGGCGTCTTCGTCGAGGGCCTCGACGACATGCTCGTGCGCCTCTCGGCGTGCTGTACACCGGTGCCGGGGGACCGGATCGTCGGGTTCGTCACCCGCGGCCGCGGCGTGTCGGTCCACCGCGCCGACTGCGTGAACGCCCTCTCGCTCGTCGGCGAGCACCGGGAGCGGCTGGTCGAAGTCGAGTGGGACGCCGCGCAGGTCGGCCTGCACACCGCGGGCATCGGCGTGAAGGCGCTCGACCGCTCCGAGTTGCTCGCCGACGTGGCGCGGGTGCTCGCCGAGCACCACGTCGGCATCGTCGCAGTTTCCGCCGAGACCGCACCGGATAGGGTGACGAGCATGCGATTTGAGTGCGAGCTCGCCGACAGCGCGCACCTCGACTCGGTCCTCGTCGCGTTGCGGGGGCTCGAGGGCGTCTACGACGCCTTCCGCCTGCTGCCGGGCAAGGGCAGGTCCTTGCGCGCCAGCAACTCGTGAGCGCCTTCCAGGCGCCCAAGGGCACGAAGGACGTCCTCCCGCCGGAGAGCGCACGCTTCGCGGCCGTCGTCGCCCGGTTCGCGCGGGCCGCCTCGCTCGCCGGCTACGGGCTCCTCGTGTCGCCGATGTTCGAGGACGCGCAGGTCTTCCGCCGCGGTGCCGGTGAGGCGACCGACCTCGTGCAGAAAGAGATGTACGAGTTCACCGACAAGGGCGGCCGGCTGCTCGCGCTCCGGCCGGAGGGCACGGCCTCGGTCGTGCGCGCCTTCGTCGAACACCGCCCGACTCTTCCGTGGAAGGTCTGGTACGCGACGCCGGCCTTCCGCTACGAGCGGCCGCAGGCCGGCCGCTACCGCCAGCACCACCAGGTCGGCGTGGAGGCGATCGGGAGCACCGATCCCGACCTCGACGTCGAGGTGATCGTGCTCGGCCACGCCTTCCTCGCGTCGCTCGGGCTGACGGGCGTCGAGCTCCGGGTGAACTCGATGGGCGACGACGCCTGTCTGCCCGCCTATCGCGAGTCGCTGCGGGTCTACCTCGCCGGCCACGAGTCGGAGCTCTGTGACGAGCACGCCAAGCGCTGGGCGGTGAACCCGCTGCGCGTGCTCGACTGCAAGGACTCGGCCTGCGTGGCGGTCTGCGCCGCGGCCCCGGTGCTCGGCGACGCGCTGTGCGCGCCGTGTCGTGAGCATTTCGCCCGCGTGACCGAGGGCCTTTCCGCGGCGGGGATCCCGTGGAAGAGGGACGAGCGGCTGGTCCGGGGGTTCGACTACTACACGCGGACGACCTTCGAGTTCGCCTCGGCGCGCCTCGACGCCGCGCAGGACGTCGTCTTGGGCGGTGGCCGCTACGACAAGCTCGTCGCCGCGCTCGGCGGCGCGGACACGCCCGGGATCGGGTTCGGGTGCGGCATCGAGCGCGTCGTGCTCGCCGGCGAGCTCGACGGAGCTCTCGACGGGGTCGGCGACCACATCGACGTCTTCGTCGTCGATGTGCTCGACGGGTCGGCGGCGCGGGACGTGTCGACGCGGCTGCGCGCAGCCGGGATCGCGACCGACCGGGCCTTTGACCACCGCTCGATGAAGGCCCAGCTCGGCCTCGCCGACCGCAGCGGGGCGCGGCTCGCCGTCATCGTCGGCGCCGCCGAACGGGCGGCGGGGACGGTCACGCTGCGCGTACTGCGCGGCGCGGGCTCAGGCGGGCAGGAGTCGGTCGCGACCGGTGATCTGGAGGCGGCGGTCCGGAGGTGGATCTCGTGACAGGGGTCGAATACCCGGCGGCCGGGCTGGGCATGCGCACGCACTACTGCGGGGCGCTGCGCGAGGCGGACATCGGGGCGGAGGTGGCGGTCTGCGGCTGGGTGGCCCGCCGACGCGAGCACGGCGAGCACCTCGCCTTCCTCGACGTGCGCGACCACACCGGCGTCATCCAGTGCGTCGTCGAGCGCGCCCACGCCATCCGGCCCGAGTACGTCGTGCGCGTGACGGGCACGGTTCGCCGGCGCCCCGAGGGCACCGCGAACCCGGCGCTTTCGACCGGCGACGTCGAGCTCGGCGACTGCACGGTCGAGACGCTGGCGACGTGCGAGCCGCTGCCGTTCTCCCTCGACGAGCGGGTCGAGACCGAGGAGCCGTTGCGGCTGCGCTACCGCTACATCGACCTGCGGACCGATCGGATGCAGGCGAACCTGCGGCTGCGCGCGGTCGTGAACTCGGCGATCCGCCGTTCGATGGAACGCCAGGGCTTCGTCGAGATCGAGACGCCGTTGCTCTGGACGCCGACGCCGGAGGGCGCCCGCGAGTTCGTCGTGCCGTCGCGGCTCCAGCACGGTCTTTTCTACGCTTTGCCCCAGAGCCCGCAGATCGCCAAGCAACTGTCGATGATCGGCGGCTTCGACCGTTACTACCAGATCGCCCGGTGCCTGCGCGACGAGGACCTCCGGGCCGACCGGCAGTTCGAGTTCACCCAGCTCGACGTGGAGGCGAGCTTCGTCGGCGAGGACGAGGTCCTCGCCTTCGTCACCGACGCGATGGTCGAGGCGACCGAGGCGGCGACGGGCGAGCGCCCGGGGGAGTTCGCGCGGATGACGTGGGCCGAAGCGCTTGCCCGCTACGGCACGGACAAGCCCGACGTGCGCTTCGGGATGGAGCTCGTCGACCTCACGGCGGCCGTCGCCGGCAGCGGGTTCAAGGCCTTCCAAGCCCCCGCCGTGCGGGCGATCGTCGTGCCGGACGGCGGCCGGCTCGGCCGCGCCCGCCTCGACGAGCTCGTCGAGCGGGCCAAGTCGCTCGGCGCGAAGGGCCTCGTCTGGATGCGGGCCGTCGGCGACCCCGTCGCGCTCGAGAGCCCGGTCGCAAAGTTCCTCACGGCCGGCGAGCTCGAGGGCATCGTCAAGGCCGCGTCACCGGCCGCGGGAGACCTCGTGCTCGTCGTCGCCGACGAGCACCGCCGCGCCTGCGAGGTCCTCGGGCAGCTGCGGCTCGAGCTCGGGCGCCCGGCCTTGATCGGGGGCGCGCTGCGGTTCTGCTGGGTCGTCGACTTCCCGCTGTTCGACGGGGTGGACGAGGACGGCAACCCGCAGGCCGCCCACCACCCGTTCACGATGCCGTACTTAGAGGACCTCGACCGGATCGAGACCGACCCGTTCAGCGTGCGGGCCCACAGCTACGACCTCGTGCTGAACGGCTGGGAGCTCGGTTCCGGCTCGATCCGGATCCACCGGCCGGAGCTGCAGCGCCGGATCTTTTCGGCGCTCGGCATCTCGGCCGCTGAGGCGGAGTCCCGGTTCGGGTTCCTCCTCGACGCCTACCGCTACGGCGGCCCGCCGCACGCCGGCTTCGCCGTCGGGCTCGACCGGCTCGCCGCCATTCTCGCCGGCGAGGAGAACATCCGCGAGGTGATCGCCTTTCCGAAGACCCAGTCCGGCTCGGACCCGATGACCGGCGGGCCGTTACCCCTCTCGGACCGGCGCCTCGCCGAGATCGGCGTGCGCGTCGTCGCCGACCCGCCCGCCAAGCCGGCCCCGACCCCGACGGGGGCGAGCTAGGCGCGCGGGCGCGTCGGCGATGGCGCAGCGACCGACCTCCGACCTGTTTGACGCCGCGGCCGCCGAGGAGTTGTCCCGGGTGGCGCCGCTCGCCACCCGGATGCGTCCGGCGACCCTCGAGGGCTTCGTCGGCCAGCAGCACCTCGTCGGTCCGGGCGCGACCCTGCGGGCGCTCATCGAGGCGGACCGGCTCTCCTCGGCCGTCTTTTTCGGGCCGGCGGGCTCGGGCAAGACGACGCTCGCCCGGATCGTCGCGGCCCACTCGGCGAAGGTCTTCGTGCAGCTCTCCGCGACCTCGGCCGGCGTGAAGGACATCCGCGAGACGCTCGAGGCGGCGCGGCGCGAGCTCGGGACGACGGGGCGGGGCACGATCCTTTTCCTCGACGAGATCCACCGCTTCTCGCGTTCCCAGCAGGACGCGCTCCTCCCGGGCGTCGAGGAGGGCGTCGTCGTCTTGATCGGAGCGACGACGGAGAACCCGTTCTTCTCGCTCACCTCGCCGCTGCTTTCGCGTTCGACGCTGTGGCGCTTCGACGCGATCGGCCGTGACGATCTCGCGGCGCTGGGGCGCCGAGCGGCCGAGCTGGAGCGGGCGACGGTCGACGACGACGCGCTCGGCGCCTGCTGCGACCTCGCCGATGGCGACGCCCGCGCGATGCTCACGACCCTCGAGATCGCTGTCGCCGTCGCCCGCGCCCGCGGGGAGGGAGACGTGGTGATCGGCCGGGACGACGTCGAGGCGGCGCGGACGACCCGGGCGCTCCGACACGGGCGCGACGCCCACTACGACCTCATCAGCGCGCTCATCAAGTCCGTGCGGGGCTCGGACCCCGACGCCGGGGTCTACTGGCTGGCCCGCCTGCTCGCCGCCGGTGAGGACCCACGTTTCGTCGCCCGCCGGCTCGTCATCCTGGCGAGCGAGGACGTCGGCATGGCCGACCCGCTCGGTCTCGTCGTGGCCGAGGCGGCTGCGGCGGCCCTCGACCGCGTCGGGCTGCCGGAGGCCGCCCTCAACCTCGCCGAGGCGGTCGTCTACCTCGCCACGGCGCCGAAGTCGAACCGGTCGGCGGCGGCCCTGTGGGCGGCGCAGTCCGACGTCGAGTCCGGGGCCGTGGGCGACGTGCCGGCCGCGCTCCGGGGATCGAACTACCCCGGGGCGGCCACGCTCGGACACGGCGTCGGCTACGAGTATCCTCACGATGACCCGCGTGGCTGGGTCGAGGCCGACTACCTCCCGGCGGAGCTCGTCGGACGGCAGTACTACGAGCCGTCCGGGCACGGGGCCGAAGCCGGGGTCGCGAAGCGGCTGGCGGCCCTGCGCAGCCTCCGGCACGACGCCGTGTCCGGGCGAACGGCACCGAAGGAGAACCGGGCACGGTGAGGACATGACGATCTCGAGCGACCAGTTGCGGGAGGCGTTCACCCGCTTTTTCGTCGAACGTGGCCACGCCGCGCTGGGTGCCGCGAGCCTCGTGCCCGTCGACCCGTCGGTCATGTTCACGATCGCCGGCATGGTGCAGTTCAAGCCGTACTTCGTCGGCGACGAGACACCGCCCGTCGTGCGGGCGACGACGATCCAGCCGTGCTTCCGGATGTCGGACATCGACATCATCGGGACGACGGCGCGCCACGAGACGCTGTTCGAGATGCTCGGCAACTTCAGCTTCGGCGACTACTTCAAGGAGCTGGCGATCCCGTACGCGTGGGAGCTCGTGACCGAGGTCCTCGGCTTCGAGCCCGGCCGGCTCTGGGTGACGATCCACGAGTCCGACAACGACTCGGCCGGGATCTGGCAGGAGGCGGCGAAGCTGCCCGCCGAGCGCATCCAGAAGATGGGCGAGGACAACTTCTGGAAGATGGGCGACACCGGACCGTGCGGGCCGTGCTCGGAGATCTACTTCGACCGCGGGGAATCCTTCGGTCCGCCGGGCGGCCCCGCCCAGGGGGACTCCGAGCGCTACACCGAGATCTGGAACCTCGTCTTCATGCAGTTCGAGCGCGCCGCCGACGGGACGCTCACCGAACTGCCGAAAAAGAACATCGACACCGGGGCGGGGCTCGAGCGGATCCTCACCCTCCTCCAGGGGGTCGGGTCGTTGTTCGAGACCGACCTGTTGGCCCCGGTCGTCGACTCGGCGGCGGCGCTCACCAGGTCATCGGTCGGCCGTGACGAGCCGACCGACGTCGCGTTGCGGATCCTCGCCGACCACGCCCGGGCCGCGACCTTCCTCGTCTCCGACGGCGTCTTCCCCTCCAACGAGGGGCGCGGCTACGTCCTGCGCCGCGTCCTGCGCCGTGCCGCGCTCCGCGCCCACCAGCTCGGCGTCACCGAGATCGTGCTGCCCGATCTCACGGACTCCGTCGTCGCGACGCTCGGCGCGGCCTACCCGAAGCTCGTCCGCGACGCCTCGCTCGTGCGGACGGTCGTCGGCCACGAGGAGGAGGCGTTCCGCAGGACGCTGCGCGCCGGCTCGCAGCTCATCGACTCCGAGCTCGAAAAGGGCGGGAGCGTCCTCGACGGCGGCGCAGCCTTCAAGCTCCACGACACCTACGGCTTCCCGATCGATCTCACCGTCGAGGTCGCCGGGGCGCGCGGTGTCGCCGTCGACCGGGCGAGTTTCGAGGCGGCGATGGCCGAACAGCGCGCCCGGGGCCGGGAGGCGACGCGCAAGGCTGCCGCGGAGTCGCGGCACGAGGGCGCGCGCGAGGTCCTCGCCGAGTTCGGGCCGACCGTCTTCGTCGGCTACACGGAGACCTCGGGCGCGGCCCGCGTCCTCGGCGTCGAGGCCCGCCTTGACGCCGAGGGGTTCGAGAACGTCGACGGCGACAAGGCACCCCCGGGTGCCGAACTGCTCGACGTCTTCCTCGACCGCACCCCCTTCTACGCCGAGAGCGGTGGCCAGGTCGGCGACACCGGGACGCTCGTGGGTCCGACGGGTTCGTTCCGCGTCCTCGACGCGACGTCGGCCGACGGGATCACCTGCCACACGGGCTACGTCACCTCGGGGGTCCTTGCCGCGGGTACCGAGGTCGTCGCCACGATCGACGTCGAACGCCGGGAGGCGATCCGGCGCAACCACACCGCGACCCACCTGTTGCACTGGGCATTGCGCGCCGTGCTCGGTGAGCACGTGCGACAGCAGGGGTCGCTCGTCGCGCCGGACCGGTTGCGCTTCGACTTCAGCCACTTCGCCGCCGTCACGCCCGCCGAGCTCGCCCGGATCGAGGACATGGTCTCGATGGCGATCCTCGCCGACTCGCCGGTGCGGGTCGACGAGACGTCGCGGGTCGAGGCCGAGCGTGCCGGCGCCATCGCCTTTTTCGGCGAGAAGTACGGCGAGATCGTCCGGGTCGTGCACGCCGGCCCGGACTCCGTCGAGCTCTGCGGGGGGACCCACGTCTCGGCGCTCGGCACGATCGGGCCGTTCCGCATCGTCTCGGAGAGCTCGATCGGCGCGAACACGCGGCGCATCGAGGCGACGACCGGGACCGGGACGCTCGCCCAGATCCGCAGGCTGGAATCGGTCGTGGCGCGGGCGACCGCCGCGCTGCACACCTCGCCCGACGAGCTCGGCGAGGCGGTCGAGCGCCTCGTTGCGCGCGAGCGTGCCCTCGCCGACGATCTCCGGCGCCTCGAGGGCCAGCTCCGGTCCACCGAGGCGCGAAAGCTCGCCGCGACCGCCGAAGGGGGAACCGTCGTCGCTCGCCGGGACGGGATCGACCCGGCCGAGCTCCGGGAGCTCGCCCTCGCCGTTCGCCGGGAGGACGGGGTCGCGGCCGTCGGCCTCATCGGCGCGAACGGGGACGACCGGGTGGCGATCGTCGTCGCGGCGACGAAGGAGAGTGGCATCGACGCCCGTGCCGTCGCGTCGGCGGCGGCTGCGGTCGTCGGAGGGGGAGGGGGCGGCTCTCCGGAGCTCGCCACGGCGGGTGGACGCGACGTGTCCGCCGTCGACGCGGCGCTGGGGACGCTGCACACGCTGCTCGGGTCTTCTTGAGGGGCGCGCGGTGAGCGACGGCGCCGGCTTGCCGGGTCCCTGCCTCGGCGTCGACCTCGGCGCGGTGCGCATCGGTCTCGCCGTCACCGACTCGGCGCGCACGGTCGCCATCCCAAGAGGGGTCCTCGCGCGCCGGGGCGACGAGGGGGCCGACCACGACGCGATCGCGGAGCTCGCCCGCGAGCTCGGCGCGACCGTCGTCGTCGTCGGCGTGCCCTTGAGCCTCGACGGCGGGATCGGACCGGCGGCGGGACGGGTCATCGCCGAGGCCGCCCGGCTGGCGGCCGCGCTCTCCGTGCCCGTCGCGACGATCGACGAGCGGTTCTCGACGGTCGAGGCGAACCGCCGGCAACAGGAGGCGGACCGGCCGGGCCGCCGCGGCGGGGCCGTTCGCGGGCGGGTCGCGCAGCGCCGCGCCCTGCCGGGCCGCAGGGCGCGTCTCCCGGTCGACGCCGGGGCGGCGGCGGTGATCCTCCAGGCCTACATCGACCGGGCGCGGCAGCAGTGATCGAGCCCGACTCGGCCGTCCCGGCCGGCACGACGCTCGCCGCCGGCCTCATCGGCGACCCGGTCGCCCATTCGCTCTCGCCGGTGATCCACAACGCGGCCTACGCCGCGCTCGGGCTCGACTGGTCCTACGCGCTCTTCCGGGTGCCCGCCGGCGGGGCCGCCGCGGCGATCGCCGCCGCCGGGGCCCGGGGGTTGCGGGGCCTGTCGGTGACGACGCCGCACAAGATTGCCGCCGCGGCCGCCTGCGACGAGCGCTCGGCGACCGTCGAGCGGATCGGCGCGGCGAACACCGTCGTGTTTCGCGGCGGTCGCACCCGCGCCGAGAACACCGACGGCCCGGGCCTCCTCGACGACCTCGCGGCGACGTGGCGCTTCGACCCGGCGGGCACGGTCTGCGCGGTGGTCGGCGCGGGTTCGACGGCGCGGGCGATCGTCGCCGCGCTGGCCGACGCCGGAGCCCGGGAGGTCCTCGTCGTCGACCGGACCCCCGCCAACGCCGCGGCGGCCGCGGCGCTCGCCGGTGCCGCGGGGCGCGTCGCCCGAGCCGAGGAGGTCGCCTCGGCCGCGCTCGTTGTCCAGGCGACCTCCGTCGGGTTCGGGGAGGCGCGAGATGGGTTCGCGGGGGGATGGGAGGCGGTCACCGGCCACCTCGGGTCGGACCAGCTCGCCGTCGACGCCGTCTACGCCCCCCCGGTCACGGAGTTCCTGGCGCTCGCCGGCGCGCAGGGGGCCCGAGTCCGCAACGGCCTCGGCCTGCTCGTGTGTCAGGCGGCCCACCAGGTGGCGCTTTTCACCGGCAAGACGGCGCCCGTCGAAGCGATGTTCGCCGCGCTCGGCATCGACCCCGGGCGCTGACCGCAGCCAGCCGGACGGGCCCGGAGCTGCGAGGCCGCAGCCCCGGGGCACCGGTAACGTTGCGGGTCGTGGCCGCCCACTACCCCGAGCGACGCGTCGCGCGCCGCCGGGCCGACAACCCCGCCTTCGCCGTCCTGCGCCACGTCGACTACGTGCTCGTCGGCTCCATCGTGCTGCTCGCGGTGGTGGGGGTCGTGATGGTGTACTCGGCCTCGCGTTCGTTGTACCCGCTCGAGCCGACGTACTTCTTGAAGCGCCAGATCGCCTACGACGTCGTCGGGTTCGGCGTGATGGTCGCCGCCGCACTCGTCGACTACCGGCGGCTCGAGGAGTGGGGTTACGTGCTTTACGGCGCGGTCGTCGTCGCCCTCGTCGGCGTGAAGGCGATCGGGCACACCGAGAACGGCGCCGAGCGCTGGATCTCGATCGCGGGTTTCCAGCTCCAGCCCTCGGAGTTCGCCGTGCTCGCCGTCATCATCGTCGTGGGCGTGTACCTGTCGCGTCACGAGCGGGTGCTGAACGTCCGCACCGTCGTCGCGCTCGTCGTCCTGGCGGGCGTCCCGATGCTGCTCGTCGTCGTGCAGCCGGACCTCGGCACGGCGATCCTGCTCGCCGCGGTGCTCTTCGTGATGCTCTGGGTCGGAGGGGTCCGCCTGCGCTTTCTGGCGGCGCTCGTTGTGCTGGCGATCGCCGGCTTCGCGCTCGCGGTCGCGATCCACGTCCTCAACCGCTACCAGCTCGACCGGCTGACGGCGTTTCTGCACCAGGACAGCGGCGGGTCCCAGACGCTCAACTACAACGTCATCGAGTCGAAGACCGCGATCGGCTCCGGGGGGCTGCGCGGCACGGGGCTGTTCCGCGGCCTCGAGACGAACCTCGCCTACGTGCCGATCCAGTACGCCGACTTCATCTTCTCGGCGATCGGCGAGCAGATCGGCTTCATCGGCTCGGCGTTGGTGATCGGGCTGTACGGGGTCGTCGCCTACCGCGTCTTCCGAGGCGTCCAGGTCGCCCGGGACTCCCTCGGGCGGCTGTTGTGCGCGGGGGTGCTCGCCTTCCTCGCCCTCTCCGTGTTCGAGAACATCGGGATGGCGACCGGCATCATGCCGATCACGGGGATCCCGCTTCCGTTCATCTCTTATGGGGGCTCGGCGCTCCTCGCGTTCTTCCTCGCCGCGGGCGCCGTGGTTAATGTCGAACTGCACCGGAGCCGCCCACGATGACCCCAAGACCGCGTAAAGCCACCACCAAGACCCCCGCCGCCTCCGCCGAGGGGGCGGTGGCGGTCGTCGCGCCCCCCGACGGGCCCGACGCCGCACTCGCCGCCGCCGAGGAAACGCCGCCCGGGACCGCGGTCCCGGGGACCGAGTCCGACCCAGAGGCGGGCGGGCCGGGGGCCGGGTTCTCCCTCGTGCGCGTCGTCGACGTCGCGATGGTGCTCCCGAACCCGAACCCGGTCCTCGTGCTGGAGGAGCTCGCAACGCCGCGGCGGAGGCTCGCCATCCCGATCGGCCTCGCCGAGGGGACCGCGATCAGCTACGTGCTACGTGGCCGCACGACCCCCAAGCCGCTTACCCACGAGCTGTTCGTCGACGTGGTGAACCGGCTCGGCGGGCAGGTGACGGGGGCCCGCCTCACGCTTTACACGCAGGGCGCCTACTACGCCGAGGTCGTCGTGGCGTCCTCGGGCGCGGAGCACGCCGTGTCGTGCCGCCCCTCGGACGCCGTCGCCCTCGCCCTGCGTCAGGGCGCGCCGGCGACGATCGCCGTCGCCTCGGTGCTGCTCGACCAGCTCGGGACGGCCGGTTCGACGACCGGCTGATTCCCCTCGTTCGAGATCCGCATGAGGAGCGCCAAGAGCGCGTAGTTGGCGACGAGCGAGGACCCCCCGTAGGAGACGAAGGGGAGCGTCACGCCGGTCAGGGGCAAAAGGCGCGTGTTGCCCGCCATGATGAGGAAGGCCTGCAGTCCGAGCGTGGCGGTGAGCCCGGCGGCGATGAGGCGGGCGAACTCCGAGCGGGCGCGGCGCGCAGCGCGCAGCCCGGCGCCGACGATGATGGCGTAGCAACAGACGACGGCGGCCGCGCCGACGAACCCGAGCTCCTCGCCGATCACGGCGAAGATGAAGTCGCTCGACGACACCGGCAGGATCCGGGAGGCGCTCCCGAAGCCGATCCCCGTGCCGAAGAGCCCCCCGCGGGCGAAGGCGAGCTCGCCCTGGACGGGCTGGTAGCCGGTCCCGGTCGCGCGGGCCCAGGGATCGAGCCAGTCCGAGATGCGCTCGTTCACCTGGCCGAGGACGTGGCTCGCCGCGAAGGTCGCCAGCACGAACACGACGAGCCCGATCGCGACGTAGGTCCACCGCCCCGTCGTCATCCAGATCATCACCAAAAAGACGAGGAACAAAAGCAACGAGAAGCCGATGTCGTGCTCGGCGAGGATGATGAGGAGCGCCAGCACCCCCGCCACGACCATCGGACCGAAGGCGCGCAGGTCCGGGAGCATGCGGTTGCCGACGCGCCGCGTCGAGATCGTGAGCAGTTCGCGCTTGTCGATGAGGTACGACGCCCAGAACACGACGATGAGGAGCTTCGCGATCTCGACCGGCTGGAACTCGATCGAGCCCAGGTGCACCCAGAGACGCGCCCCGTTGATCTTCTCGCCGATCCCCGGCATGACAGGCGAGATGAGGAGCAAAAGCGCGACCCCGGCGAGCAGGTAGCGGTAGCGCTCGAGATCGCGGCTGCGCTTCACGACGAGAAGCACGGCCGCGTAGAGCCCGAGCCCGATCACGGTCCAGGCGAGCTGCTGCCCGGCGCGTCCGGGGTCGCCGCGCTCGATCATCACGTAGCCGAGGCCGTTCAGGAAAAGGGCCACGGGCACGATGACCGGATCGGCGTTCGGCGCGAGGAGCCGGTTCACGACCTGCACGCCCACACCGAAAAGGACGAGGAACAAGATGAACAAGACGACGTGGTCGGGGAGCGCGTTCGTCGTGGCGAGCGACTGCATGAGTGTCGCCGAGAGCACGACGAGGGATCCGACGCACAAAAGACCCGCCTCGGTCCGCCGCCGCGGCGCGCCCTGGCGCCGGGCTGCCAGAAGCGTCACGTCCCGTACGGTAGTTGAAAGGGACCGAACCGCCTGGCCAGCTAGCCTGGGGCGATGGCCACGGAGCCGCTGGTGGAGCGCGCCTCGCAGCCGGCGGAGCCGGCGGCCGAGACGGCGCGGTCGGACGTCGAGACCTTCGGCCCGGCGCGCTACCTGAACCGGGAGCTGTCCTGGCTCGAGTTCGCGGCCCGTCTCCTCGACATCGCCGGGGACGAGACGCTGCCGCTGCTCGAGCGGGCGAAGTTCCTGGCGATCTTTTCCACGGGGCTCGACGAGTTCTTCCAGGTCCGCGTGGCCGGGCTGAAGAACCAGCTCGACGCCGGCCGGCGCGGGCGCTTCCCCGACGGGCGGAGCGTCCTCGAGACGCTCGAGGCGGTGCGGGGCCGCGTGACTTCCCTCGTCGACCGCCAGGCGCGGATCTTCAACGACGCGGTGCGGCCCGGGCTGTCGGCCGCTGGGATCGAGATCGTGGACGACGCCGCCCTCGGCCCCGCCGACCAGCGGCTGCTGCGGCAGCACTTCGAGCGCGACATGTTCCCGGTCCTCACGCCGCTCGCCGTCGACCCCGGCCACCCCTTCCCGTACATCTCGAACCTCTCGCTCAACCTCGCCGTCTCGGTCGAGGACCCGGTGACGGGCGAGGGGCGTTTCGCCCGCGTAAAGGTCCCGCCCTCGCTCGAGCGTTTCGTGCGTATCGACGGCGAGCGTTTCGTGCCGCTCGAGCAGGTGATCGCGGCGAACCTCAACGACCTGTTCCCCGAGATGCGGATCGGTTCGTGCTACCCGTTCCGGGTCACGCGCAACGCCGACATGGAGCTCGACGACTCCGAGGACGACGACCTGCTCGCCGCCGTCGAGTTCGAGCTGCGCCGGCGACGGTTCGGCCGGGCCGTCCGGCTCGAGGTCGGACCGGGGATGCCCCCGGAGCTCGTCGAGTTCCTCCGGCACGAGCTCGAGCTCGGCGAGGTCGACGTCTATGCGCCGGCGACGCTCCTCGACCTCGGCCAGCTCTGGGCGATCGTCGGGCTCGACCGCCCCGACCTCTGCCTGCCGTCGTTCTCGCCGCGCCCGCCGCCGCGGCTCATGAACGAGGCGGGCGCGCCCGTCGACATCTTCGCCCTGTTGCGCGAGCGCGACGTGCTCGTCCACCACCCCTACGACTCGTTCGCCTCCTCGGTCGAGGAGTTCATCTCGCAGGCGGCGGCCGACCCCGACGTGCTCGCGATTAAGCAGACCCTCTACCGGACATCGGGGGACGCACCGTTCGTCGCCGCGCTCGTCCGGGCCGCCGAGGCCGGCAAGCAGGTCGCCGCGCTCGTCGAGCTGCAGGCGCGCTTCGACGAGCAGCGCAACATCGGCTGGGCCCGGCAGCTCGAGGAGGCCGGGGTCCACGTCGTCTACGGCGTCGTCGGCCTGAAGACGCACTCGAAGACGTCGCTCGTCGTGCGCCGGGAGGACGAGGGGATCCGCCGCTACTGCCACATCGGGACCGGCAACTACAACTCGGACACGGCCCGCATCTACGAGGACCTCGGGCTGCTCACCGCGGACCCGGTCCTCGGGGAGGACCTCACCGCCCTTTTCAACCACCTGACGGGGTTCTCGCGCTCGGTCGAGACCCGCTCGCTCATCCTCGCCCCGACCCGGTTCCGCGCCTGGGTGCTCGAGGGGATCGCCGCCGAGCGTGACGCTGGCCTCGACGGACGGATCGCGATCAAGGCGAACGGGCTGACGGATCCCGTCATCGTCGACGCCCTCTACGAGGCCTCCCAGGCCGGGGCGCGCATCGAGCTCTTGATCCGAGGGATCTGCTGTCTGCGTCCTGGGATCCCGGGGCTCTCGTCGACGATCACCGTGAAATCGATCGTCGGCCGCTTCCTCGAGCACAGCCGGATTTTCCGCTTCGGCGTTCCAACCCGCGAGGTCCTCGCCGCCTCGGCGCTCGAGCGCCCCGACGGGCCCGTCCCGCCCGGCAACCCGGCGACGTACTTCATCGGCTCGGCTGACCTGATGGAGCGCAACCTCGACCGGAGGATCGAGGCGATCGTCCCGGTTCACGACCCCGAGTTGTGCGGCCGGCTCGAGGACATCCTGACTCTCGACCTCGCCGACGACGAGTGCTCCTGGGAGCTCGGGGCCGACGGGAACTGGACACGGGTCGCCACGTTCGCCGGGCTCTGTGCCCGACGCCGCTTCGAGGAGCTCGCCCGCGAGCGCTCGCGTCGCCGGCGTTCGGCTGACGGCGCGTTCTAGTCACCGGTGCGGATCGCCGCCCTAGACCTCGGCAGCAACTCGTTTCACATGATCGTCGTCGAGGCGCGCCCCGACGGCAGCTTCGTGCCGCTCGTGCGCGAACGGGAGATGCTTCGGCTCGGCGATATCGTCGCCCGCGAGCGCGTCATCGGCCGGGCCGCGGCTGACGAGGCGATCGCCGTGGTCGCCCGGTTCAAGGCGATCGCCGAGATGAACGGCGCCGACGAGATCATCGCCCTCGGTACCTCGGCGATCCGCGAAGCCCTCGACGGGGGGTCGGTCGTCGACCGGGTGAAGACCGAGACCGGTGTGAAGATCCACGTCGTCGACGGCACCCGGGAGGCCGAGCTCATCTTCAAGGCGGTCCGGCTGAGCGTGACGATCGACCCCGGCCCGGCGCTTGCCGCCGACCTCGGTGGGGGCAGCCTCGAGCTCATCGTCGGCGACCGCGCCGAGGTCAGCTTCGCGACGAGCGTCCATCTGGGCGTCGGCCGGCTCACCGCCGAGCTCGTGGCGAACGACCCCCCGAGCGACAAGGACCTGAAGCGGCTGCGCGCCCGGATCGCCGGCACGATCGAGCCGGTGCTCGACGAGATCCTGGCGCTGCGGCCCCGGCAACTCATCGGCTCGTCAGGGACGTTCGTGTCGCTCGCCCGGATGGCCTCGGCCGGCCGGGACGGGGTCGTCCACGAGGTCGTGAATCAGCTCACCGTGGGGCGTGCCGATCTCGAGGCGCTCCGGGACCGCATCTACGGCCTGCCGGGCGCCGAACGCGCCAGGCTGCCCGGGTCAGAGCCGAAACGGGTCGACCTTCTGCCGGCGGGGATGGCCGTCCTCGACCACCTGATGGCGGCGACGGGTCTCGACGAGCTCACCGTGAGCGATTGGGCGTTGCGCGAGGGGATCATCATCGACGCCCTCGGCGGGCGCGACCGCGTCGAGCTCCTCGACGACCCGCGCGAGCTCCGCCGCTGGTCCGTCCTCGCGTTGTGCCGGCTCTCGAACTGGCGCCAGGAGCACGCCCGCCAGATCGCGGCGCTCGCGGTCCAGCTCTTCGACGAGACCGCGGCGATCCACGGGCTCGGACCGGCCGAGCGGGACCTGTTGGAGTTCGGGGCGCTCCTCCACGACATCGGCGAGCACATCAGCCGGCAGGACCACGACCGCCACACCGCCTACCTCATCGAGCACGGGGGCCTGCGGGGCTTCTCGCCCCAGGAGGTCCGGATCCTCGCGACGATGGGCCGCTACCACGTGCACGGCACCCCGAAGCTCACCTTCGAGCCGTTCGCCCAGCTCCGCAAGCCCGACCGCGCCCGGGCCGTCGCTCTCACGGCGATCCTGCGCCTCGCCGACAGCCTCGACGCCTCCCACCGGGGGCTCGTGGGGTCGGTCCGGGTCGAGGCCCAGGCCGGGCGCACCCTCACCCTCGTCATCGGCGCGACCGGCGAACCCGAGCTCGAGTTGTGGACGGTCCGGCGCAAACAGACGATGTTCGAGCGGACCTTCGACGCCGAGTTCGCGCTGCGGGTCGAGGCGACGGGGCGCGGGGGCCGCGACGCCGTCGCCCCGGCGGGCTCGGGCCTCGGCTGAGGACTATTCGACGGGCGGGGGCTCCGGCGGGGGGAGCCGCACCGCGAGGTCGGCAAGGGCGCGCCGGCCGGCGCCGAGCCCCTCGCCGCGGTGCAGCCGCAGCGACAGATAGCAGGCGGCGCCGATCGGGATCGGCAGCCAGAAGTTGATGATCCGCCAGCCGAGCACTCCGAGGAGCGCGACGTTCTTCGTCACGCCGAAGCTCGCCAGCAGAAGCGGCAGGGACGCCTCGACGAAGCCGAGCCCGCCCGGGGTGATGGGGATCGCGGCGAGCACGTTGGCGATGCCGTAGGCGGCGAGGAGCTCGATCGGGTTGACGTAGCGCCCGAGGGCGGCGAGGAACGCCCAGAGCGCCGCGGCGTCGAACAGCCAGTTCGCCGCCGCCCAGACGAGGGCGGAACGGAGCCGGTCGCGGTTGCGCGCGAGCGTGCGCAACGAGTCGCTGATGTGGCGGAAGGTCCCCTCGAACCGGTCCGGCCGGACGCGCGGCAGCATCTCGCCGATCCGCCGCACGAGGCGCGCCGCCGGGTCCTCGCCCCGGGTGAGGAGCAGGACGAGGACCCCGAAGAAGGCGAGGGCGATCATGCCGAGCAGCGCGACGACGATGTAGATCGTGTGGAACCCGGCGAGCGGGATCGAGACGACGAGCGCGAGCCACAACATGACGTTCAGGACGACCGCCGAGCCGATGCCCTGGGTCGCCATCGTGAACGCGGCGTCCGTGCCCGACACGCCGTTCGTCGTCAGCAACCGGTAGCCGAGCCCGGCCGAGGCGGCGGTCCCCCCCGGCACGGTGTGGGCGACCGCCGTCGTCGACAGGTCGATCCGGAAGAGGCGGGAGATGCTCGGGCGGTGGTGGGGGAGCACCGTCCAGGTGAGGAGGGCGTAGGTGAAAAGCGACGCCGCCTCGAAGCCGACCCCGGCGATGAGCCAGCCGACGTTCAGCTTCTCGAGGTAGTGGACGTTCCTGCTCGCCCCGATGAGCTCCGGCACGACGAGGTACTCGACGACGATGACGACGAGGAAGATGAGGATCCCGTGGCGCAGCGGCGCCGGGACGACCGCCCGCCAGCGCGAACGCGGGCGCGGCTTGTCGTCCTCGGGCATCCGACCATGCTTCCACGTCCCCGCGGCACCCGGTCAACCGGATGGCGCGCGGCGGAAAGACACGGCCCGGTCACCCGGGTCGGCTTGACTGGGGCGCATGGACGAACCGGCCGGGCAGCCGGGCCGGACTCGGATCGGTCGCTCGCGGAACGCGGCGGTCGCGGCGCGCGAGCGGGCGACCGAGTGGCTCGTCGTGCGCTCCGCGGTCTGGGCGCTCGCCGCCGGTCTCGTCTTCACTGCTTTCGCGCTGCTCGCCTGGCGGTTGCGGGCGACGCTCCTCCTGCTCGCCGTGTCGCTTTTCGTCGCCGTCCTCCTCAACCCGTTCGTGCGGGCGTTGTGCCGGCGCGGGCTGCGGCGCGTGAACGCCGTCCTCGTCGTCTACGGCGTGATCGTCGTCGTCGCGCTGGCGTTCGGCTATCTGCTCTTCCACCCCCTCGTCTCGTCGGCGACGCGTTTCGCCCACGAGCTGCCGACCCTCGTGCGCGACGCCCAGCACGGCCGGGGTCCGATCGGTCACCTCGTCGCGCGCCTCCACCTCGAGAGCTGGGTCCGCCGCCACGTCCCGAACCTCGAGAGCGCCATCGCCAAGCTCTCCCGGCCCGCCTTCGCCGTCGGCAAGACCGTCGTCTCGGGGATCGTCGGGCTCGTCACGATCGCCTTCATCTCGTTCTTCGTCCTCGTCGAGGGGCCCCGCACCTACGAGATCATCCGGGGACTCATGACCGAGGAGCACGCGACCCGCCTGCGCCACGTCACCGACGCGATGGCCCGCGAGGTCACCGGCTTCATGATCGGCGACCTCGCCACCTCCGTCATCGCCGGCCTCGTCGTGTTCGCCACCCTCGAGGCGACCCACGTGCCCTTCGCGCCGCTGCTCGCCGTGTGGGTCGGGCTCGTCGACTTCCTGCCGCTCGTCGGGGGGCTCCTCGCCGGGGTGCCGACCGTCGGCGTGGCGTTCCTCCACTCGACCGTGGCGGGGATCGTGACGATCGTCGTCTTCCTCGTCTACCAGCAGATCGAGAACCACCTCCTGTACCCGCTCATCGTCTCCCGTTCGGTTCGGCTCTCGCCGTTGTGGGTGCTGCTCGCCGTGCTCGTCGGCGCCGAGACCGGCGACATCGTCGGCGCGACCTTCGGTGCGATCGCCGGCGCGATCCTCGCCGTCCCGGCGGCGGGTTCCATCCAAGTGGCGGCTCGCGAGCTCCTCGCCGAACGCCGACGGCCGCCGACACGCCCGGGCGAGGTGGCCGCCGACGGGTAGGGTCTGACCATGCGCGTCCTCGTCGTCCTGCCGACCTACAACGAGCGCGAGAACATCGAGGCGATCCTTGCGACCGTGCGCGCCGTCGTGCCCGAGGCGTCCGTCCTCGTCGTCGATGACGGAAGCCCGGACGGCACGGCCGAGCTCGTCGAGAAGGCCGCCGCGGACCTCGGCGGGATCGAGGTGCTGGGGCGCGCCGCGAAGACCGGGCTCGGCTCCGCGTACCGCGACGGGTTCCGCTGGGGCCTCGCCCGGGGCTACGAGGCGTTCGTCGAGATGGACTCGGACTTCTCGCACGACCCGAAGGCGCTGCCCGAGCTCATCGGCGCCCTCGGTGGCGGCGTCGAGCTCGTCATCGGCTCGCGCTACGTCCCCGGCGGCACGATCCCGAACTGGTCGGTCTCGCGCCGGCTGATCTCGCGGTTCGGCAACATCTACGCCAACGTGCTCCTCGGTCTCGCCGTCGAGGACTCGACCGCCGGCTACCGCGTCTACGCCGCGACGCTGCTGCGCCGCCTCGATCTCGACGGGGTGCGCGCCGAAAGCTACGGGTTCCAGATCGAGATGACCCACCTCGCCCGCCAAGCTGGCGCCGGCATCGTCGAGGTGCCGATCCACTTCGTCGACCGGGTCGCCGGAACCTCGAAGATGTCGACGTTCACCGTCGTCGAGGCGTTCGTCCTCGTGACGCGCTGGGGGCTCCACCGGATCCTCCGGCCCGCCTGGCGTCGGTCGGTCGTGCGCACCGGGGCCGCCGAGGGTTCCTAGGAAGGGCCCGTGGTGCCGGTCCCGGGCGGTTAGGTGACGGGTCCCGGCCGAAGAGCGCCGGGTCGCCGGCGGGCGAGGGCGGCGATGGCGCCGAGCTCGTCGATGCGGGCCCGGAGCTCGTCCCCGAGCGCGGCGTAGGCGGCGACGAGGTCGGGGGCACGCCCGACGGCGACCGCCTCGCCCGGGCCGGTGAGTCGGGCGAGGGCCTCGGGGAACCCGGGCGCGTCACCGAGCGCGACGAGCCCGAGCGCGGCGGCACCGAGCGCGGTGCCCTCCAAACCCGCGGTCACGGTGAACGGGCGGTCGAGCACGGCGGCCATCACCTCGCGCCACAGCGCCGCGCGGAAGGCTCCCCCCGTCGCCCGGACCTGCGCGACGGTCTCGACGGCGTCGAGGCGGTCGAGGATGACCCGCATCCCGAAACAGACGCCTTCCACCACGGCGCGCACGAGATGGGCCCGCGTGTGGTGGGCGCGCAGCCCGAGATACGCCCCGGCGAGGTCGGCGTCCCAAAGCGGCGCCCGCTCGGCGAGGAGGTACGGCACTGCGATGAGGCCCTCCGCCCCCGCCGGGACGCCCGCCGCCAGCTCCAAGATGGCCGCGTCCGCGTCCGCGTCGGCCCCGGCCGAGGCGGCGATGTCGGGGGCGAGGGCGCGCCCCGCCCAGCCGATCACGTCGCCGCCGTTGCTCAGCGCGCCCCCGACGACCCACAGCGACTCGGTGAGCGCGTAGCAGAACAGCGTGAGGTCGTCATCGAGACGCGGCTCGGCGACGGTGAGGCGGAGGGCCCCGCTCGTCCCGAGCGTCAGGCCGGCGACGCCTGGCGTGATCGCGCCCGCCCCGAGGTTGCCGAGCGGGCCGTCGGCGGCGCCGACGACGACCGGCGTGCCGGCCGGGAGACCGATCGCGCGCCCCGCGCCCGGCGTGAGCTCCAGGACGGCGGTCGGCGGGAGGATCTCCGGGAGCTTGTCGGCCGGGACCCCGGCGGCTTCGAGGGCGAAAGGGCTCCACGTCCGCGTCGCCATCGGAGGAGCCCCGTGCCGCTCGCCGAGGAGAGCTCCGTGGCGAGCGTGCCGGTGAGCGAGTCGACGAGGCATTCTTTCAACCCGACCCACCAGCGCGCCGCCGCCCACACCTCCCGATCGTGGCCGGCGAACCAGGCGAGCTTGGCGAGCGGCGACATCGGGTGCACGGGGACCCCCGTCGTCCGGTGCAGCTCGGCGGCCTGTCCCGAGCGACGCAGGGCGCGGGCCTCCTCTGAGGCCCGCCGATCGGCCCAGGTGACGAGCGGCGTGAGCGGCCGGCGGTCGGCGTCGAGCGCGACGAGCCCGTGCATCGCGGCGCAGAGCGAGATCGCCGCGACCCGGCTCGCACCCAGCGCGGCGACGCATTCGGCAAGGGTCGACCCCGCGGCGGCGATGACCGACCCCGGGTCCTGGGTCTGCCAGCCGGAGGCGGGCCCGTCGAGGGCGTACTTGCACCCGACGACGATGCGGCGCGGCCCGCCCACATCGAAAGCGACGGCCTTGACGCCGGTCGTGCCGACGTCGAGCCCGACAACGACACGCGACCCCCAGCCCACCTCCGTCGAAAGCGTCGTCACGGCCGGGGGCGCGAAAAGTCCGGGTGCCCGCTTGTCCGTCCGCCGCGCACGCCCGGACCGGTCGTCAGCGGCCGAGGATTTCGTCGATCCGCCGGAGGTGACCGGCCGGAAGCGGCCCGTACCGAATCGCGCCGACGTTCTCCTCGACCTGGGCCGGCGTCTTGAACCCGGGGATCGGCACGGCGGCCGGGCTGCGGGCCCAGAGCCAGCCGAGTGCCCCCTGCACGAGGCTGCGGCCGCCGTCGGTGAGGACCTCACGGAGCGCGTCGAGCTTGGCGAGCCACCGCGGTTCGGCGCTGCCGTCGGGGCGGAACATGTCCCCCCAGCCGAGTGCCGTCGCCTGGGCCCGCCAGTCGTCGGCGGGGAGCCGGGATTGGGGCCCGTATTTGCCCGACAGAAAGCCGGAGGCGAGCGGGCTGCGGATGAGGGCCGTCATCGAGGTCTTCTCGCAGAGCTCGAAGAACTCGGGCTTGTCCTCCAAGACGTTGCAGGCGATCTGGACGGCCGCGCACGTCCCGCGCGCCGCCCAGCGGGCGGCCTGGGAAGCGGCGTCGCTGCTCCAGCCGAAGGCCCGGATGAGGCCTTCGGTCTGCAGCTCCTCGAGCGCGCCGGCCGCGGCGTCGGCCGCGGCGTCGGGGAGGCTGCCGACGTGGAGCTGGTAGAGGTCGATGTGGTCGCGACCGAGGCGCCGCAGCGACGCCTCGCACGCCGCACGGACCTCGGCGGGCGCGACGCGGAGCTTGTCCTGGCTGTCGCCCTCGTCGCCCATCGTGAAGCCGAACTTCGTGGCGATAAGGACCTCGTCGTGGCCGCGGAGGACCTGTCCGACGAGCGTCTCGCTGTGGCCGCGGCCGTAGACGTTGGCCGTGTCGAAAAGCGTGATGCCGAGGTCGAGGCCCTTTTGGATCGCGGCGACCGATTCGGAGTCATCGACGCTTCCCCAGCCGATCGTGTGGCCGTCGTCATGGGTGACCGGGCCGCCGATCGCCCAGCAACCGAGCCCCATCACGCCGAGTTCCGGCCCCGTGGCCCCGAGCCGGCGCACCGGGACGGCGTTGGATTGCAGGTTCTCGCTCATTGTCTCCTCGAGTCGCTCGCGCACGAGAAACGATAGGCGCGCCCGCCCGCCCCCGTGCCTGTCGGGCCCGGCCTTCCGACCTTGTCATTCGTCGGCGCGCGCACGTGCATTCAACGCGGAGGACCGGCGTCGATGCGTTGGCGGGCCAAGTCCACGTCGCCCCGCCACCAGCCGAGCGCCTCGACCCACCAGGTAAGTCCCATCGCGACGTACTCGTCGATCCGCGCAACGTCGCGCCAATCGGGCGACGTTGCGCCCTCGAGGGCGACGTCGAACGGCGTCGCCCGCCGCCGGGCGACGTAGTCGACCACGGCACCGAGCTCCTCCGGGGGCATCGTCTCGCCGGAGGAGTAGGAGGCGTGGATCGGGAAGACACCGTCGAAGCGGGTCGCCCGGCGGAACGGCGCGCGGTTCGGCCACCTCCCTCCGACCCAGATCGGGATGCGCGGTCGTTGGGCCGGCACCGGGGTCATCGCCGGCGCCTCGACCTGGAAATGCCGTCCCTCATGGGTAAAGGGCAACCCCGACCACGAGGCGGTGACGATTTCGAGCGCCTCGTCGAGTCGTCCGGCGCGTTCGGTCGGGTCAGACGACAGACCGAAGGCGGTGAATTCCTCGGTGCGCGACCCGAGGCCCGCGCCGAGGATGAAGCGGCCGCCGGAGAGCTGGTCGATCGTCGCGGCGCGTTTCGCGACCTCCCAGGGCAGCTGCCGGGCGAGGAGGGCGACACAGAGCCCGAGACGGATGCGCTCGGTCCTTGCCGCGATGGCCGCGAGGGTCACCCAGGGGTCGACGACGGGCCAGTCGTCGGAGTAGAGCAGGTGATCCCACAGGAAAAAGCCGTCCCAGCCGGCGCGCTCCGTCGCCACCGCGAGCTCGGCAAGGAGGTTCGGATCAGCGAACAGCCCGACGTTCGGCAGGTCGATCGCGTAGTTGACCTCGTGTGCCACGGCAACATCATGCCCGCGGGCGGGCCCGGATGATCGTACGGGGAAGGTTCGCGACATCGACCGGCGCGGCTGCGTTGCGCGTGACGGGGACCGCGCGGACCGCGGTGGTTGGCTAGGGGCTGCCGGCGAACACCGCATGTCCGGGATGGGCAAGTCCCATGGCCCGGCCGAGGGTCTTCCAGAACTGCGGTGACCGGGCGGTCCAGCGCGCGCCGCCGAGGCCGGTCACCATCTGGCAACCCGTCGCGTCGACGTGCACGACGGGAAACGTGCGGCCCCGCGCCGAGAACGCGAGCTGGTAGGTGACGCCCCAGTCGGCCGGGCAGGCAAAGCTGGTACGCGGGATCTTCGGAAGCGCGCAAAGCGCCCGGGCGACCCCGCGAACCGCTGCGACGTCGGTCACCGTGACGACTCCGGGGAAGGCGAAGTGGACGTGGTTCTTCGTGGACGCGTCGGCGCGACTGACAACGAGGCGATCGAGTCCGGCGACCGAACCGCACAACGCGGGGGCGGCGACAGATCTCGAAGCTGATCCCGGGGGACGCGCCGTACCACCGGCACTCGACGTTGCGGTGAACGCCCACGCCCCGGCGCAGCACAGGGCGGCGACGGTCCCGATGCGGTACCAGGGTCGTGCGGTGCGCACCTTCACGGGCGTTCCTCCTCGGGCGACGTGTCGTTTACGTTTCTATTAACGCTGCGGGGGCCGTCGAGGTTCGATTCTGCCGCAACCTGGGCCGCGACCCCCGCGATCGTCTCGGCCGATTGCTCTACGAGGCGGTCGGTCCCTACTCGGCCGGGAAGTGGACCTCGGCCTGCCACTTACCGGTGAGACGCACGTTGCACAGCGCCCTGCCTGCTCGCAGGGCCCAGTCGAGGACGACCTCCGGGGAGGCCGCCGCCGGCACCTGCACGACGAGGCCCCGACGGGGGTGGTCCTGCTCGACGAGCCATCCTGCGGGGAGCGTGACGTCCTGCGATCGCAGGCGGGCGGCGGCCTCCCGGCCGCAGGCGTGCATGATGCCGAGCTTCGCCGGGTTCCGCCCGCGGCGGTCCTGTCCCGCCGCGACCCAGGTGCACATCGTGACGCCCGGGTTCCCACCCCCGAAGATGGCCGCCAGGCCGGTCGGCATCGTCGGGCCGTCCTCGTCGTCGACGACGGCGGGAAGCAGGTTGATCCAGCCGTCGTGGGCGTCGGAGAGCTGTCTCATGCAGGCGACGACCATCGCCGAGTCGTCCGGGACGAACTCGAACCGGTCGATGTTGCGACCCCTCGATCCCACGGGGGCAGCTTCGCAGGTTGCCGGGCCCGGAGGAGAGAGTGGCGTAGGCGAGGAACCCCCTCTCGCGCCTCTCCCGCCGCTGCGTCAGGCGCGGGCAAGCTCGAAGACGCGCGCCGCGGCGTCGAAGACCGTCTTCGTCGCGACTTCGATCGGCAACGAGCGCAGCTCCGCCGACATCACCTCGAGGCCCCAGGGACCCTGGAATCCCAGGCGGTCGATCGCGCGGATGAAGCCGACGACGTCGAAGTCGCCCTCTCCTGGGGCCAGGCGGTTGTCGAACGTGTCGTCGTAGAGGGTACCGACCGGTTCGGCCCGCCCGTCGCTCATCTCGACCGCGAACACGTACTCGGGCGGGAGCATCTCGACGAGTTCCGCGTAGGTCGTCCCGCTGCGGAAGATGTGCCAGATGTCGACGAGCAGGCCGCCGGCGGGGTTGGCGATCGAGCGCACGAGCTCGGCGGCGGGGGCGATCGTCCTCATCATGGAGTCGGCCGGTGGCTCGAGGGCGATGCGGGTCCCGTGGGCCCTGGCGTCATTGGCGAGGCGGTCGAACTCTTCGGCGAAGCGCCCTTCGTCGTAGTCCTCATCACGGTGGCCGAGACCGACCTTCACGTGATCGGCGCCGAGTTCGGTCGCCGCCTCGAGCAGCACGGCCCGGACCTCGTCCGCAGCGCGGCGCCGGTCTCCCCGGGTCCACCAGTCCTCGAGGTACTCCACCTCGACGTGGCGGATCCCCTCGTCGGCGAGAAGCCGCGCCATCGCCGGATAGCCGATGGTCGCGCGCACGACCTCTAGATCGGGGGCGGCGATCCCGAACCCGCGATACCCGGCGCGCGCGGCCGTCCTGATCCGCTCCTCCACCGAGTGGGGGCTGACGCCACCGTTGCGGGCCGGGACGACGTCACCTGCCGAGGTCCAGCAGGTGGCCAGCAGATCGGGCAGGAATGTCATTCTCGACTCCTCATTCTGGGACTGGATGCCTCACCGCGCCTCGCTGTCGCGAATCATCAAAGCAGAAAACCAGCGGTCGGCTCCGTGGATCGGCACCGTGCGGCAGGGGTCGTGGGCGCATCGGTCCGCCGATGTCGGGACCGGCCCTGGTCCGTGGAGACCTCAGGCCGATGTTTCCGAGAACGACGAGGAATTGCCCGTTGCCCATCGCGGCGACCGACGGCGCGAAGCCCGCCAACTGCGGATCAGGACGCCCCTTTTGTTCCAACTCCCTTGAAGAACGTATAACAGAAGACGCCGTCCGTCTCGACCGTGCGATGGAGGGCCCGGATCCCGGCATCGAAGGTCGCGGCGTCGATGAGGCCGGCCGTGAGGGAGGCCTCCCGCACGCCCTCGACCATCGCGGCGAAGGTCTTCTTGGCGAAACCGTCGACGAGGCCGGGGCGGCTTGCGTCGATGTACACGACGCGTGGATCGACCCGGACGTCGGAGAAACCGGACTCGACGAGGAGCGGATAGACCTGTCGCCCGATCAGCGCGTTGCCGCCTGCCCGATGCTGCAACTCGACGAGGCAGGCGATCGCGGCGTGGGCGGCGGGGTCGTCGGGATGGAAGTAGGCGGAACCGTGGTCGCCCTCGATCACGGTCACCGTCCCGCCGGGGCGCAGGACGGTGCCGAGAAGGCGCAGGGCGTCGACCGGTCGCGCCAGGTGCTCGAGGACGAAGCAGACGAAGACATGGTCGAACGACTCCGGCGGGAACGGCATCGAGAAGATGTCCGCCCGCTGAAACTCGACGTTCGTGAGCCCGGCGGATTCGGCCCGGCGTCCGGCCTCGGCGAGGGATTCCGCAGAGACGTCGACTGACGTGAAGTGCGCGCCGGGGCTGCGGCTGGCGAGCGTGATCGTCTGGGCCCCGACGCCGCACCCCGCCTCGAGCACCGCCGATCCGACCGGGTACGCGGTGTCGTAGTGGAGAAGCTCGACGAGGGTTCCCGCCTGGTCCCGGAGCCGGTCGCTCTCGCGCTCGTGGTAGCCGTGCACGTACCGGTCGGTCACGGGCACATCAAAGCACGCGCCCTCCGCCCTTCAGGGGCGCACGAACGCGGCGAGGAGCGCTTGGAGTTTCAGCTGCGTCTCGGCGAGTTCGTCCGTGCCCTCGGAGCCCTCGACGATGCCGACCCCGGCGAAGAGCCGTGCTGTCCTCCCGTCAACGAGCGCGCTGCGGATGCCGATCCACCACTCGCCGTCGCCGGAGGCGTCGAACCAGCCGACGGGGCCTGCGAAGCGGTCGCGGTCGAACCCCTCGTTCTTGGCGAGGTAGGCGAGGGCGGCGGAGCGCGGCGTGCCGCCGACGGCGGGCGTCGGATGGAGTTCGAGCGCGAGCGCGAGCGCGCTCGGGAGCCGCCCGTCGGCGGATTCGCGCAGCGTCGCGGCCACCGGCGTCGCGAGGTGGGTGACGTTGCGGAGCTCGAGGAGCTCCGGTGTGCCGGGGACGGCGACCTCGTCGGCGTGTCCGGAGAAGCAGGCAGTGATCGCATCGACGACGTAGCGGTGCTCGAGCCGGTCCTTCGCCGAAGAAAGGAGGCCTGCGGCGAGCCGGGCGTCCTGGTAGGCGTCGCCGCTGCGGGCGACGGTGCCGGCAAGCGGGCGCGAGGAAATCGCCCGGCCACGGCGCCGGACGAGGAGCTCGGGGCTCGCCCCGACGAAGCCGTCAATCGCGAAGGCGGCACAGGTCGGATGGAGCGCCCTGATCCGCTCGAGGAGGTCGTACTGACGGAAGGCCCGGTTCGCGCGGATTGCGACCTCGCGGACGAGGACGACCTTGTCGAGCTCGCCTGCGCCGATCGCGTCACGCGCCGCATAGACCCGGGCGAGGAAGTCCCCGTGGGGGAGGACCGAGTCGACCCGGAACCGGTCGGGTGCCGCATCGTCGTCGGCGCCGTCCTCGGGCAGGTGGAGGGCGAACCCGAGCCGTTCTCCGGGCTCGGCGAGTTTCATCCTCGGCCCGACGGCGACGACGAAGGCGTCGTCGCCGTCGTCGACGACGGTGACCGCGGGGATGACGAGTGCGCTCCGTGCCGAGGTGTCGAACGGGAGCGCGCCGAGCGCGACCGGGCCGCGGGACACCTCGTCGTCGTCCGGTCTTCCCGGGATCGCGGACAAGAGCTCGTGGGCGCGCTCGGCTGCCGCAGGTGCGCCCGAGCCGAGTGGAAACTCGAGACGCGCGGCCAGCCCCCAGGAAAGCACGGCGGCGCCGTCCCGCTCGATCACGCGCCCGTCCCGGAAGGCGTGCCGTCGGGCCCGTTCGACGACGTCCCGACCGAGGCGGGCGGCGCGCCAGCTGAGCGCGTCGGCGTGCAACGTCCCGCCGTCGGGACCGGTGAGCCGGGCCGGCGTGCTCACGCCGGGTTCCCCGTCGGAGCGGGAGGACGGGAGCGCGCGACGAGGGGTCGCCCGCCCGCCCGGGTCGCGACGAGGATCTGGGCGATCCCGCCGTGGAGCGGATGGTGCCGCACCGCGGTGAACCCGGCGCGCTCGATGAGCCCGGCGAGCTCCGTCCGGCCTGGGAGGTAGGCGACGGAGCGCGGCAGGTAACGGTAGGCGGCGCCATCGGAGAAAAGGGCGCCAAGGCGCGGCACGACCCAGCGGAACCAGACCGCGTGGCCGAGGGCAAGGAAACGCGAACGCGGCTCGTCGACCTCGAGGAGCGCGATCCGTCCGCCCGGGCGCACGACACGTGCGACCTCGGCGAGCACCACCCCGAGGTCGGCGAAGTTCCGGAGGGCGAAACCGCAGACCAGCCCGTCGGCGGCGCCCGTGGCGAGCGGCAGTGCCGCGGCGTCGGCCCGGACGAGCGGCACCGGGCCGGCCTTCGCTGCGGCGAGCATGTTCGCCGAGAAATCGACCCCGACGGCGCGGTGGCCGGCCGCCGTGAGCTCGCGGCACAGGTCTCCGGTCCCACAGGCGAGGTCGACGACGTCCGACGGGGGCGCGAGCTCCAGCGCCCGGACGGTGCGCTTGCGCCAGGAGCGGTCGAGGCCGAGCGAGATCAGCCGGTTCATGAGGTCGTAACGGGGCGCGATCCGGTCGAACATTGCCCGGACGAGGGCGACCTTCTCCTCGCCCCGCGGCAGGGCTTCCTCGTCGGGCGATGAGGTGGCGCGCGGCGCGCAGTCCTCGGCGGGGCGGGGGTTCGACGTCACCGGTACCAGAGCCGGTAGCAGTCGCGGCTTGTCGGGTGGACGAGGAGCACGACGAGCGTGACCTGGAAGAGCAGCCCGCGTGTCCCGGCTCCGAGGAAACCCGCGACCGCGATGACGAGGACGAGCGGGACGACGGCCGCCGCGAGGACGAGGACGTATCCCCACCGCCGCCCGTCGGCGATCCCGAACGCGCCGGCCGCCTCGCCGACCGCCAGGCCGGCGACGAGATCGAGAAAAGCGTTCCAGTACAGCAACAGGGCGGCGATCTGCAGAGTTTGTGGCTGGTGGGCGGGGAACCAGTGCCGCTCGCGCGAGACGCGGTTCATCACGCCTCCAGTTTGCCAGAGGCGCGCGCGATGACTTCCGCGGTGACGCCGGCTACGACGGAAGCGCCGGGGTGCGACGCTCCGCTACTTGGACTGCGAGATGCTTCCCTTGGGTTCGGCGATGAGATCGAGGACGGTCACGAACGGCCCTTCTCCGCCGGACGCCGGTGACTCGATGAGGCAGCGGCTGCCAAGCGGCGTGCCGATGAGCGGGTCGAGCCCGCTCGGCTCGCTCGTGATCCCGATCTGCGAGGCGTCCGGGACCTTCGCCGTCCAGGTCGAGTAGGCGACCTTGCCCGTCCAGTTGTACCAAACGGCCTGCACGATGACGAAGCCGGCCTTCACAGGGGCACCGTGGCCCCGGGCGAGCACCGTCGACAGTACGGCGGTGGGCTTTTTCGTCCCCTTGGCGATCGTGACCTTGGGTTGCGACCCGAGTGCGCCGGTGACGTTCACACCGCCGAGGCCGGACCGCTCGACGGTGGCGTGAACGTCGCCGGAGAGGTCGGAACTGTAGGTCCCGAGGATGTCGACGACGAACACGAGCGTGTCGGTCCCGGTGATCCCGGCCCGGGAGTAGCCCTTCTTGCCGTAGCCGTCAACCGGCGGGATGACGAGCAGGACCCGGCTGCCGACGTGCAGGCCGACGATCGTGTCGTTCCAACCCGGGATGAGGCCCTTCGCTCCGATCTGGAAGGCCTGGGGGACCGGCTGGTTGAACGAGGTGCCAAAGACCTTGCCGCCCCAGATCTGGCCGACGTAGTTCACGACGATGAGGTCGTCCTTTTTGACGACGGGACCGGTCCCTCTGTGGAGGACGGTCGCCGACAGCTTCTTTGGCGGTGCGCTTTTCGGGATGACGATCTTCGGCGTGTGGCCGAACGTGGTCGAGACGGTCGGGAGCGTGCTCGAGGACCGGGCGACGCGCACCGCCCCGGCGACCGGCGCCGACACGGCGAGGAAGACGAGGACGGAAAAGGCGATGCGGCGCAACGGAGTTCCCTTCGTTCGACGGACGTCCGAGCGTAACCGCCCCGGGGCCGAGCGGGAGTGTCGGGCGGGATGCTCGCCTTGCTAGGAAGCGGGCGCCGGGGTCGCCTGGTCCGGGGGTCGTGTCGTCGGGGTCGACGAGACGGCGGACGGCGGTCGCGCATCTCGCCGGAGGGCCGCGAGCTGGCCGCAGGCGGCGTCGATCGTGCGGCCCCGCGTCCGGCGCACGGTGGCGTTGACGCCGTTGGCGTCGAGCCGGTGCTGGAAGGAAAGGACCCTGGTCTGGGGCGATCCGGCGAGTCCGCGGGCCCTTCCACCGGGCGTCGGGTTGAGCGGGATGAGATTGACATGGGCGCGCAACGCGAGCGCGATCCCCGAAAGCTCGTCCGCGTCGTCGTCGGAGTCGTTCACGCCGTCGATGAGCGCCCACTCGAGAGAGATGCGGCGGTGTGTCGCCTCGACGTAGTCGCGACAGGCCCCGATGAGCTCTTCGAGGGGATACCGGCGGTTCAGCGGCACGAGCGAGTCGCGCAGCGCGTCGTTGGCGGCGTGTAGCGAGACGGCGAGATTGACTTGTCGCTTCGCCTCCGTGAGTTTCCGGATCCCGGGGACGACGCCGACGGTTGACACCGTGACGTGCCGGGCGGCGATGCCGATGTCGTCGACGATCCGTTCGATCGCCCGCCAGACCTGGTCGTAGTTGGCGAGTGGTTCGCCCATCCCCATGAAAACGACGTGATCGAGCCGCCGTCCGACGGCCCGCGCGGCCCGGCCCGCCAGCACGACCTGTTCGACGATCTCCCCGGTCGAGAGCTGCCGGGCGAAGCCGGCGTCGCCGGTCGCACAGAACGTGCAGGCCATCGCGCAGCCGGCCTGTGACGACACGCACACCGTCGAGCGGCGCGGATGGTGCATGAGCACCGCCTCGATCGCCACACCGTCGCCGAGGCCGAGAAGCCACTTGCGGGTCGTGCCGCCGTCTGCCGAGAGCTCGCGCACGTTCTGCAGGCCGGACGCGAGAGCAGATTCCCCCATGAGGCGCTCCCGGAGCGCGCCCGGAAGGACGCGCAGCTCACCCGGCTCGGCGAGCCCGCGGTAGAGGCCGTCCCAGAGCTGGTCGGCCCGGTATCGCGGCTCGTCGGCGAGGAGCCCGGCGATCTCGGCGCGCGAGAGATCGTAACGGCTCATCCCGCCGGCTCCACCTCGCCGACGTAAGCGCGGTCGTCGTGGTCGATGACGAAGCCGCACGCGGCGTACAGCTCGGCGGCCGGCGCGTTGCTGGCTTCGACGTAGAGCATCGCGGTCCCGAGGCCCTTCGCCGATAGCCACTCGAGGCCGGCCCGGAGCATCCCCTGTCCGATCCCGTGGGCCTGGATCGCGGGGTCGACGCCGAGCACGTAGATCTCGCCGACTGGCGGCTCGTCGTCGTGGATCTTGGTCCAGCAGAAGGCGGCGATCTTCCCCTCTCGCTCGTATAGGAGGAAGCCGCGGGGATCGAACCAGGGTCGCCGTTCGCGCGCGGCGAGGGTCGCCGCCGTCCAGGAGCCCTGGTCCGGGTGCGAGGCGAAGACGCGGTTGTTGAGCCCGAGCCAGGCGGACTCGTCCTCGCCGACCCGGAAAGGCCGGGTCGTTAGCGGTGTCGACCCATCGGGCTCCAGGGGCAGCGGCCGTCTCATCTGGTGCAGCTCACGGTCGCGGGTGAGTCCGGCGGAGGCCGCGATCTCGTCGCTTGTCGCCGTCGCCATCCGCACCCAGCACCGCAGATTGCCCCCGCCTCGACGCGCGACGAGATCGAGCGCCGCGCGGCAAAGTGACCGGCCGGTCGCGAAATCCTCGATGAGCGCGGGGTCGAGGACGTAGGCGAGCTGCCAGGAGCCGGGTTCGCCGTCCAGCTGCGCGTAACCGGTCGCGCGACCTGAGTCCGGGTCGCGCGCGACGAAGGCCGCGGAACCCGCCCGGCGGCCCGCGACGAGTGCGTCCCAGCTGTCGTCGTCGATCGGCCGGCTCCCGCACGTGACCTGGACTGAATGCAGCAATGTGGCGATTCCCGGCCCGTCCCCGTCGTCGCGTCGCGCAACCTCGACCCGGCCCATGACCCGAGGGTACCGGCCGGCGCGGGGAGAAGGTCGGGGAGAGGCGGTCTCGCTACCATCGGCCGCAGTGGGGAAGCCGAGGAGCACCGCGGGCCGGGCGCGGGTCGCCGTAGAGCGTCTCGCCGCGCAGTACCCGGGGGATGCCGGGACGCTCTGCGCACTCCGGCACGACGGGGCGTTCCAGCTTCTCGTGGCGACGATCCTCTCGGCCCAGACAACCGACGAGCGGGTGAACCTCGTCACCCCGGTGCTGTTCGCGCGTTTTCCGAACCCGGAGGATCTCGCCGGAGCCGATCCGGACGAGCTCGAGGACATCATCCATTCGACCGGCTTTTTCCGCGCGAAGTCGCGGGCGCTCACGGGCATGGCGCAGGTGCTCACCCGCGAGTTCTCCGGCGCAGTACCGCGCACGCTCGACGAGCTGGTGATCTTGCCGGGAGTGGGGCGCAAGACAGCGAACGTCGTGCTCTCCGTCGCTTTCGGGTTGCCGGGGTTGCCCGTCGACACCCACGTCGGCCGGCTCGCCCGGCGTCTCGGTTTCAGTGATGCCGAGGATCCGGTCGTCATCGAGCGGGATCTGTGCGCGCTGGTCGCGCCCGGCGAATGGGGCGCTTTCAGCCTCCGGCTGATCCTTCACGGTCGCAGCGTCTGCGTGGCGCGTCGACCGCGTTGTGGTGAATGCGCGCTCGCCGACGTGTGCCCGCGGGTCGGCGTCGGATCCCCGGAGTCCGCACCGCGCCCGACGAGACGGTCGGAGCGCGTCTCCGGCGCGGAAGCTAGCGGCGCTCCGCGTTGATGAGGCGCTTCAGCCGTCTCGTCGCGCCGGCAAGGGCGCGCTCGACGGCGTAGAGCTCGGCGGCGGACTCGTCCTTCTTTTCGGCCTTCGCCGCGTCGCCCATCTTCCCGACACGGCGCGCGAGCGCGTCCATCGACTCGGCCATCGAGGCGAGTTCCGAGAAGTCGACCGGCACCTCCCCATCCTTACCGACCGCACCGGGGCGTGGATCGGTCGTTCGCTACGCTCGGCGGCGTGCTCACCACGCTCGACCTCCGCGGGACGTCACCCGACGTGCCGTCCGACCTGCCGCGCCCGGACCAGGCAGGTGACGAGCCCGTCGCCGGCGTGCGGGCGATCCTCGCCGAGGTCGCCGCGCGCGGCGACGAGGCATTGCGCGAGCTGACCCGCCGCTTCGACGGCGTCGAGATCGACGAGCTGCGCGTGCCCGAGTCCGAGATCCGTGCCGCCCCCGACCGGGTCGGCGCCGAGCTCGCCTCGTCGCTGCGAGCCGCCGCAGGGGCGATCGAGACCTTCCACCGGCACGGTCTCGCCGCTCCCAAGACCTTCGTGAAGAACGGCGTCGAGATAGCCGATCTCTTGCTCCCCGTCGACCGGGTCGGCGTCTACGCGCCCGGCGGGCGGGCGACCTACCCCTCGAGCGTGCTGATGACGGCGATCCCGGCCCGTGTCGCCGGCGTCGGAACGATCGCCTGCTGCGCGCCGCCGGGACCCGACGGCTCGGTCGCGACCACGATCCTCGCCGCCGCGGCGATCGCCGGCGTCGACGAGGTCTACCGGGTCGGCGGGGCCCAGGCGATCGGTGCCCTCGCCTACGGGACGGAGTCGATCCGCAAGGTCGACATCGTCGTCGGGCCTGGCTCGAAATGGGTCTCGATCGCCGAGCGGGAGGTGCGCGGCACGGTCGGCGTGCCGGCGGCCTTCGCCGGCCCGTCCGAGGTCGTCGTCGTTGCCGACGGGACGGCGCCGGTCGAGTGGGCGGCGATCGACGTCATCGTCCAGGCCGAGCACGGCCCGGACGGGTTCGCCTGGCTGGTCACCTGGTCCGAGGAGGTTGCCGCCGCGGTCTCGGAGTCCGTGGCACGCCTCGTCGCGGCGTCCCCGCGGGGCGACGAGACGCGGGCGGCGCTCGAGTCCGGCGGCTACGCGGTCATCGTCGACGACCCTGAGCACGCCATGGCCGTCGTGAACGCGATCGCGCCCGAACACCTCGAGCTCATGGTCGAGGACCCCGGTCGTCTCGTCGCCCTGGTGCGCAACGCCGGGGCCGTCTTCGTCGGCCCGTACGCGCCGGCGTCGTTCGGGGACTACCTCGCCGGCCCGAGTCACGTGCTCCCGACGTTCGGCACGGCGCGCTTCGCGTCGGTGCTCGGCGTCGAGGACTTCCTGCGACGCTCGCACGTCATCTCGTTCACCGAAGCGGCCGCGCACCGCGTCGCGCCCGACGTCGCGGCGATCGCGGATGCAGAACGGCTCCCGGCCCACGCCGAGTCGGCGCGACTACGTGCCGGCAAGCCGACCTGGAGCGCCAAGTGAGCCCCGGCGGTTCCGGCAACGCGCCCCGGCCGCGTCTCGAGGGAGCTCTCTGGTCCGGCTACCACTCGCCGCAGGTCGAGGTGGCGGTGCGGCTGAACACGAACGAGGCGCCGGAGCCGCCGCCGCCGGAGTTCGTCGCCGCGCTCGCCACGGCCGTCGGGGAGTTGGCGCTCAACCGCTATCCGGACCGGCGGGCGACCCGGCTGCGGGAGGCGATCGCCGAGCTCCACGGGCTCGGTGCGGATCAGGTCTTCTGCGCCAACGGTTCGAATGAGGTCATCCAGTCGCTCCTCCTCGCCTACGGCGGGCCCGGGCGGAGCTGCGCGTTGTTCGAGCCGACCTACGCGCTGCACAGCCACATCGCGCGGCTCACCTCGACCCGGATCGTCGAGGGCGAGCGGGGACCCGATTACCTCATCGAACCCGCCGAGGTCGACCGGGTGCTCGCCGCTGCGGCCGCGTCCGGTGACGGCGAGCCGGCCGTCGTCTTCCTGTGCTCCCCGAACAACCCGACGGGGCTCGTCGAGCCGGACGAGACGGTCGAGGCGGTGCTCGCCCGCGCCCCGGGGATCGTCGTCGTCGACGAGGCGTACATCCAGTTCGCGCGCCGTTCGGCGGTCGCGCTCCTCGCCGGCCACGACAACCTCGTCGTGCTGCGCACCTATTCGAAGACCTGGGCGCTCGCCGGGCTCCGCCTCGGCTACGCGCTCGGCGCTCCCGCGGTCATCGAGGCGCTGTTTTCCGCGGCGCTCCCGTACCACGTCGACGCCGTGAAGCAGGCGGCGGGGACGATCGCCCTGCAGTTCACCGCGGCGATGGACGACCGGGTCGCGCGTCTCGTCGCCGAGAGGGCCCGCGTGCTCGCCGGCCTCGCGGCGCTCGGGCTCGCCGCGACCCCGTCGGAGTCGAACTTCATCTTGTTCTCGACCGGCGACCACGACGCCCACGAGGTCTGGGAGGGGCTTGTCGCGCGCTCGGTCCTCGTCCGCGACCTGTCGGGCTGGCCGCGGCTCGCCGGGCACCTGCGCGTGACGATCGGCACCGGCGCGGAGAACGACACCTTCATTGCCGCGCTCGCTGACGTGATCGGCTGAGCGCCGATCCGGGAGCTTCGTCCGGCGACGCGCGAGGCTGTATCGATGGCGAAGAAGAGCACCGAGACGACCGCCCGGCGCCGGCGCGCCGAGCGGCACCGCAAGACGAAAGAGAGCGACATCGTCGTCGAGCTCGACCTCGATGGGACGGGTCGGGTCGAGGTCGCGACGGGCCTGCCGTTCTTCGACCACATGCTCAGCCAGCTCGGCACGCACGCCGGGTTCGACCTCGTGGTCCGGGCGACGGGCGACCTCCACGTCGACGCCCACCACACCGTCGAGGACACCGGGATCGCGCTCGGCGAGGCGCTTGCGGCGGCGTTCGGGGACAAGGCCGGCATCCGCCGGTTCGCCTCGGTTGCCGTGCCGCTCGACGAGGCGCTCGTCGAGGTCGCGCTCGACGTCTCGGGCCGGGCGTACCTCGACTACCGGATCGGGTTCGCGCCGGACACCCCGGGGCTCGGCACACCGCCATTCGACCCGCAGCTCGCCGAGGAGTTCTGGCGGGCGTTCGTCACTGCGGCGGCGCTCACGCTGCACGTCGACTCGCCCCACGGCAAGAACACGCACCATGTTCTCGAGGCTTCGTTCAAGGCCGTCGCCCGGGCGCTCCGGGACGCGAAACGCGTCGAGGGCGGTGCCGTGCCCTCGACGAAAGGGGTCCTCTAGGCCATGATCGCGGTGCTCGACTACGGGATCGGCAACCTGCGCTCGGCCGAGAAGGCGCTGTTGCACGTCGGCGCCGAGGCGCGACTCGTCGCGTCGTCCGCCGAGGCGGACTCGGCGGTGGGGGTCGTGCTGCCGGGCGTCGGCAACTTCGGCGCTTGCGCGACGGCGCTGCGGGCGAGCGGGCTCGACCGGGTGGTCCTCGACGCGGTCGCCGCGGGCAAACCGATGCTCGGCGTCTGCGTCGGCTTCCAACTGTTGTTCGAGGACTCCGAGGAGAGCCCGGGGGTCGCCGGGCTCGGCGTGTTCGAGGGCACGGTCACGCGTCTTGCCGGCGCGGAGAAGCTCCCCCAGATGCAGTGGAATGCGCTCGACCGGACACCGGGGCGCGACTCGGTCCTTCTCGCCGGGCTCGCCGAGCACCCCTGGTTCTACTTCGTCCACTCCTACGCGCCCGTGCCGGGCGACGAAAGCCGCGACGCGGTGGTCGCGACCTGCGACTACGGGGGCCCGGTCGTCGCCGTCGTCGAGCGCGGGAACTGCTTCGGGTCGCAGTTCCACCCGGAGAAGTCCGGCGACTCGGGACTCGCGGTCCTCGCCAACTTCGCGGCCCGCTGCGCGGCGTCCGGCGCCGTGCGAAGCTAGCCGGGGCGGTGGCGATGGAGTGCATCCCGGCGGTCGACATCCGCGGCGGACAGGCCGTGCGGCTTGTGCGCGGAGAGTTCTCTCAGGAGACCGCCTACGGCGATCCCGTCGAGCGTGCGCTCGCCTACGCGCGGGGCGGCGCGACCCTCCTCCACGTCGTCGACCTCGACGCGGCGCGCACGGGCCACCCCGTCAACGGCGAGGTCGTGCGCGAGATCGTCCGCCAGGCCGGGGTCCAGGTGCAGTGCGGCGGGGGAGTGCGCACGATCGAGGCCGCCGACGCGCTGTTCGGGATGGGCGTCGGGCGTGTCGTCGTCGGCACGGCGGGCCTCGAGGACCCCGAGTTCGCGCGCCGTCTCGCCAAGCGCTACCCCGACCGCGTGCTCGTCGGGCTCGACCACCGCCGCGCGACGGTCGGCGGGAGGACGATCCGCGAGCTCGCCGTGCGGGGATGGGAGGAGTCAACCGGCGTCGATCTGGCCGCGGCGCTGCGCCAGCTCGCCGAGCTGCCGATCGCCGGCGTCGTCGTCACCGACATCTCCCGCGACGGCACCCTCGAGGGGCCCGACCTCGAGGGTCTGCGGTACGTGCTCGGCGAGACGCGGTTCCCGGTCATCGCCTCCGGCGGGGTCGGGAGCGTCGCCGACCTCGTCGCGCTGCGCGGGCTCGTGGTGCTCGACCGCCGGCTCGCCGGGGTGATCGTCGGGCGCGCCTTCGCCGCGGGCGAGCTCGACGTCGCGGAGGCCGTCGCGGCATGCGCAGCCTGAGGATCATCCCCTGCCTCGACGTCGACCATGGTCGCGTCGTGAAGGGGGTGAACTTCGTCGGCCTGCGTGACGCGGGCGACCCCGTCGAGCTCGCCCGCCGCTACGACGCCGAGGGCGCCGACGAGCTCATCTTCCTCGACATCACCGCCTCGTCGGACGACCGGGCGATCCTCATCGACGTCGTCCGGCGCACCGCCGACGTGGTCTTCATCCCGCTCACCGTCGGTGGGGGGATTCGTAGCCTCGACGACGCCCGCCAGATCCTGCGGGCCGGGGCGGACAAGGTCGCCGTCAACTCCGCGGCGATCGCGCGTCCCGCCCTCGTCGCCGAGATCGCCGGGGTCTTCGGCAATCAGTGCGTCGTCGTGGCGATCGACGCCCGCCGCGCCAGCGCGGGCTACGAGGTCTTCTCCCACGGCGGGCGCCGGCCCACCGGCCTCGACGCCGTCGCCTGGGCTGCCGAGGTCGAGCGTCTGGGCGCGGGGGAGATCCTGCTCACCTCCATGGACCGCGACGGGACCGAGTCCGGCTACGACGCCGAGCTCGTCGGCCGCGTCGTGGGGGCGGTCGGCGTGCCGGTCATCGCCTCGGGCGGCGTCGGCAACCTCGGGCACCTCGTCGAGGGGGCGGGCGCCGGCGCCGACGCCGTGCTCGCCGCGTCCGTGTTCCACTACGGCGCGACGACGATCGCCGAGGCGAAGCGGTACCTCGCCGCGAACGGGGTCATCGTCCGTCCCCCCGGCTAGGGCGACCCGGCACCGCCGGGCGCGCACTACCGTCGTGGGCATGGCGGTCGCCCCATCGTCGCGGCGCGGTGACAAGACACCGGGCGCGGTGAAGCAACCGATCACGATGGTGAACGACCGCGTGCTCGTCCAGGTCCCGGACCCCGAGGGCGAGCGGCGCAGTCGCGCCGGGATCTTGATCCCGGCGACGGCGCAGATCACGAAGCGGCTCACCTGGGCCGAGGTCGCGGCGACGGGGCCGAACGTGCGCAGCATCAAGGTCGGCGACAAGGTGCTTTTCAACCGGGACGACTGCTTCGAGGTCGACGTGCAGGGCGAGGACTACCTCATCCTGCGCGAGCGCGACGTCCAGGCGCTCGCGACCGAGCGGCTCGACGGCGGGACCGGCCTGTACCTTTGACCGGGATGACGAGGGGGACCACACCGTGACGGACGGAACCGGCGCGCCGGCGGGGATCGAGCTCGCCGACGTCGACATCGTGCGGTTCGGGCCGGGCGGGCTCGTCCCGGCGATCGTGCAGGACGCGACCTCGCACGAGGTCCTGATGGTCGCCTACATGAACGAGAAGTCGCTCCGGCGCACCCTCGAGACGAAAAGGACGTGGTTCTACTCGCGCAGCCGCCGTGAGCTCTGGCCCAAGGGCGAGACCTCGGGCAACCGCCAGCGGGTGCGGGCCGTGCTCGTCGACTGCGACGGCGACGCGCTCGTGGTCACGGTCGACCAGGAAGGCTCCGGCGCCTGCCACACCGGCGCGCGCAGCTGCTTCATGCGCCGGCTCGCCGTCTAGTCGGCCGCCGTGGCCGCGGGGTCCCTCGGGCTCGCCGAGACGTATGCCGCGCTCCACGACGCGGTCGTCGGGATCGAGGTCGGCCTCGACGTGGTTTCCGTCTCCGGCCCGGACGCGATGAGCTACCTGCAGGGCCAGGTCTCCCAGGATCTCGGCCCCCTGGCCCCGGGCGACAGCGCCGAGACGCTCCTGCTCTCGCCCCAGGGCAAGCTCGACGGCTACGGCCGGGTCGTGCGCGTCGCCGACGCCGAGGCATGCCTCGTCGTTGACGCCGGCCAGGGCGAGGCGGTCCTCGCGCGCCTTGCCCGCTTCAAGGTCCGCGTCCGCGCCGATCTCGGGCTCGTCCACGAGCGGGCGGTGCTTCTGCGGGGGCCGGCGGCGCGACCGGCCGCGTCGGCGGCCACGGCGCCGATCGTCCTCGCCGTCGACGATCCCGGGTTCGCCGGCTGCGACCTCGTCGGCACCGCGGTGACGTGGCCGGCCGACGTGCCGGTGGGCGACCCCGCGGCCTTCGAGGCGGCGCGTATCGAGTCGGGCCGGCCGGTCATGGGACAGGACCTTTCCGACAAGACCATCCCCCAGGAGGCCGGGCTCGTCGAGCGCGCCGTCAGCCTGACGAAGGGTTGCTACACGGGCCAGGAGCTCGTCGCGCGCCTCGACGCCCGCCACAGCCGCGTCGCGCGCCGGCTCGTCGGTTTCGTCATCGCGCCCGGCGACGCCGCCGCGGGCGGCGAGGTCGTCATCGGGGGGAGGACGGTCGGTTCCGTCACGAGCGTCGCCTACTCGCCGCGCACGGCATCACCGGTCGCGCTCGGCTATCTCCACCGCGACGTCGTCGTCCCCGCCACAGTCGAGGTCGTCAACGGGGACGCGGCGTCGACCGCCACGGCGGCCGAGCTGCCGCTGTGGCGGGGGTGATCTCCCCCGCGGCCGAGTAGCTGCGCGGACCGGGTCGCATATCGCCGGGTATTCGCGCGTTGCACGCATGGCGTCGCGTCGCAGGGACGCGCCCGGATTGCCCCGTCATGGTGCGATGTACGGGTGGTCGGGTCACCCTTTCGTGCAGGGCAGCCACGATGTGGCTCCCTGGCCCTGTTGCGCGACACTTGGTAGGTGAGTAGGGCCCTACGCCGCCCGTGGCCGTCCTGGCCATGCTGGCGGCCTTGAGCCTCCTCGTGACAGCCTGCGGGGGGACCACCCCCTCGGGTGTCGCGAGTATCGGATCGACGACGACGACCACCCTGTCGAGCGCTTCCGCCGGCTCGAGCTCCTCGGGCCAGTCAGGACCCACGGAGGCGCAGCTGCTGAAGTACGCCCAGTGCATGCGGACACACGGCTATCCCACGATGCCGGACCCGGTCCCCGCACAGGGGGGCGGGTACGCCTTCAAGGGGCCGGCACCCCGGGCGGCATCGACCTCAATTCTCCGCAGTACCAGTCCGCTGCGAAAGCCTGCCAGAAGGACATCCCGCCCAGCCTCCAGAACGTGACACCCGCTGAGTCGGCGGCCTAACCGCTCAAGTACAGCGAGTGCATGCGCTCCCACGGTGAGCCCGGCTCCCCTGAGCCCAACGCGCAAGGACTGATCAAGATCAACCCGACCGGGATCTTGGACCCGAATGCGCCCCAGTACGAGAGAGCCGAGAAAGCCTGCCAGAAGCTGGACAACGGCTTCTTCAGTGAGGTGTACACCCGCAGGCTCAGCGGATGACCACCGACTCCGGTGGACCGGGTGGCCGAGCAGAAAATCCGTCACTGCTCGGCGGCTTTTGCAGCGTTCAGGCGAGCCGCGGACGACAGACGGCGGTCCCGGTGTAGCCGACGGTCAGTTTCCGGCGGCGCGGGACGGCTATCCGCGTATCGCTCTCTCCAGACCGGCGAGCGAGACGGTGATCCGCGTCCCGTGGCCAGCGTCGGCGGGCGAGGTGACCGCGAGCTCCCCCTGCATCGCCGCGACGAGCTCGGCGACGATGGCGAGACCGAGCCCCGTCCCGGCGGCGCGAGCGGGATACCGGCTCGAGCTGAAATGGCGCTCGAAGATGTGCCCGAGGTCCTGCGGGTCGATCCCCGGGCCGTCGTCGGCGACCGTGATGGCGACCGTTCCGGCGGCGGGCGCACACGAAACCACGACCGAGGCCGCGGCGAACTTCAGCGCGTTCTCGGCGAGGTTGGTGACGATCTGGCCGAGCCGGTCGGCGTCGGCCTCGACCCAGGAGTCGTCGGCGGCTTGGACGTCAAGCGCCACGTCGGCGGCGTCGAACTCGTAGCGCAGGGCTTCGGCGGCCTCGGCGACGACCGCGCCGGCGTCGAGTCGGGCGAGCTGGAGCGAGAACTGGTGGGCGTCGAGGCGGGCGAGGTCCAACAGGTCGCCGATGAGCCGTTCGAGCCGGATCGCCTCGGCGACGACGACCGAGGCCGCCCGCGCCGTGTCCGGCGCCACGCCCTCGGCGATCGCCTCGGCGTAGCCGCGGATCGACGTGAGCGGCGTGCGCAGGTCGTGCGACACCGACAGCAGGAACTGCCGGTCGAGGTCGCGCAGGTCCTCGAGGCGCGCCGCCATCTGGTTGAGGGCGGCGCTCAAAGTCGCAAGCTCGGCGTAGTCGCGGCGTGACGCCGCCACGCGCGTCGAGAAGTCGCCCCCGGCGATCCTCTCCGCGGCACCGGTCGCCGCGACGACGCGGCGCGCGATGCGTCGGGAGATAACCGTCGCCGCCGCGGCGGCGACGAGGAGCGAGATCCCGCCGGCGAGCACGAAGTACCAGACGCTCGCGTCCGAGTTCGAGACGGTGCGGGCGAGCAGGAACGAGAGGTGGACCCCGTCGGCGGAGATGAGCGGCACCGCGGCGAAGGCGAGGCCGCGGCTGATCCCGGACGTCGCGTGCCCAGTGGTGAGGGCCTTCGCGTCGATCGCCCGGGCCGAGAAATCGAGCCGCGGAACGGCGTTGACGAAGGCGCCCTTAGCGGAGGTCGTGACGATGGCGGCCTGCTTGATCCCCGCGACGGAGCTGAGGAGCGGGACGAGCGCCGAGATGATCTGCGAGGCGTTCGTGTCCGTCTTGTACAGCGTCTGCTCGCGCCTCGCGAGGTCGATCGTCTGGGCGAGGACGAGTCGGCGGGTGTTGTCGGCGGCGGCGTGGCGCACGAGATAAAGGCTGACCCCCCCGGCGAGGGTGAGCGCGACGGCGAGCACGGCGACGAAAGCGAGGGTGATGCGCGCCCTCATCGGCCAGTGCCGCGCCCGGCCGCTCCGGCTCCTCAATCGCACCGGTAGCCGACGCCCCAGATCGTCTTCAGCGGGAGCGCCTCGCCGAGCTTGCGCCGCAGCTGGCGGACGTGGACATCGACCGTCCGCTCATCACCGATCCAGCCGGGTCCCCAGACGGAGTCGAGGAGCTGGCGACGGGTGAAGACGATCCTCGGGTTCTCGGCGAAGTGGGCGAGCAGGTCGAACTCCCGCGCGGTGAGCTGCACGTCGCCAGTCGCGGTCGTCACCTCGCGCTTCGTCGGGTCAACGGTGACGCCGCCGGTCGTGATCGGGCCCTTGGCCGGCCGGCGGGCGCGCTCGGCGCGCCGCAGGATGGCCCGCACCCGGGCGACGAGCTCCCGGGGGGAGAACGGCTTCACGATGTAGTCGTCGGCGCCAAGCTCGAGTCCAAGGACGCGGTCGACCTCGTCGTCGCGGGCCGTCAAGAAGACGACGGGGACCTCGCTCGTGCGGCGGATCGTGCGGCACACCTCGATGCCGTCGACCGGTCCGGGGAGCCCGATGTCGAGGAGCACAAGGATCGGGTTCTCGTTGGCGACGAGCTCGAGGCCGCGTCGAGCCTCGGTGGCCTGCAGGACGCGGAATCCCGCGTTGCGCAGCCACAGATCGACGAGGTCGGCGATGTGGTGGTCGTCCTCGACAATGACGACCGTGCCGCGGTCGGCCTTGGCGACTCGTTCGGCTGGCACCTGACAAGCATGGCGCGCGCGGTGCCACCAGCGGAGGAGCGGACCTCGACATCGCGGAATTCCCTGGGTGGCGGCGTCGCCAGAATTACTCTGTGCTGATGGCCCTGCACCCGAGGTCGCGTGCCGCGCGCGACGCCAGAGCGTGGGGTGGATCCCGGGGTGTGGCGTGTTCGTGAAGATCTGCGGGGTGACGAACGAGGAGGACGCGCTCCTCGCGGTGGCGATGGGCGCCGACGCGATTGGGTTCGTGCTCGCTCCCTCGCCGCGCCAGGTGGCGATCGGGGCGGCGCGCGACATCGCCCGGCGTCTGCCGCCGGACGTCATCACCGTCGGGGTCTTCTGCGACGCCCTCGCCCAGCGCGTCGTCGACGTCGTGTGCCAGGCGGGCCTGCGGGCCGCCCAGCTGAACGGCCACGAGACCGAGGAGGACGTCGCCTTCGTCGCCGAGAAGGTGCCGCTCGTCATCAAGTCCTTCGCCGCGAACGCCGCGGTGCTGAACGACGTCTCCCGTTACCGGGCCGACGCGATCCTCGTCGACGCCCCGGCGCCCGGCCCGGGCAAGGTCTTCGACTGGCGGCTCGCCGAGCGGATGCCGCGCTCGCACCGGCTGATCCTCGGGGGTGGGCTCGACCCCGGCAACGTCGCCGACGCGATCCAGCGCCTCCGTCCCTGGGGCGTCGACGTCTCGACGGGCGTCGAGACCGCGTCGCGCAAGGACCCCCGGAAAGTGCGCGCCTTCATCCAGGAGGCCCGGGCCGCCCTTCCCGAGAAAGAAGGTCCCCGCCCGAACGCCCCGTACGATTGGCAGGAGGAGTACTGACCCATCCCCACGCCGAGAGCCGGGGGCTTCTCGCCCGCACCGCACGTCGGTGAAGGCGGGGAAGGACCTCCGGGTGAGCTGATCGCGGGCGGTTCACCCCAGCTCGCATTCCTATACAGGCCATAGTATTGTCATGCCATGAAGGCGGCGATCGTCGGGGCGTCGGGCTATCTCGGTGCCGAGTTGTTGCGGGTGCTCGCGTCCCATCCCGATCTCGATGTCGTCGCCGCCCAGGCGGAGGCCTCGGCCGGGGCGACGATCGCCGAGCTGTTCCCGAGCCTCGGCGGGCCCTACCCCGACCTCGTCGCCACGCCGACCGACCCGGCGGCGCTCGCCGGTTGCGACGTCGTCTTTGTCGCCGTACCGTCCGGGCGGTCGCAGGCGATCGTGGCGCAGCTCACCGGGACCGTGCCCCTCGTCGTCGACCTCGGCGCGGATTTCCGCCTTCGGGACGCGGCCGCCTACGAGCGCTGGTACGGGTTCGTCCACACGGCTCCCGAACTACTCGGGCGAGCCGTTTACGGCCTGCCCGAGTTCCACCGCGCCGAGCTCGTCGGCGCGACGCTCATCGCCGCGCCGGGCTGTTACGTGACGGCGGCGGCGCTGTGCCTCGCACCCCTCGTCGCCGCGGGGCTCGTGGAGTCCGACGGGTTGATCGTCGACGCTGCGAGCGGGACCTCCGGGGCGGGGCGCCAGCCCTCGGCGACGACGCACCACGCGACGGTGAACGAGAACTTCGTCGCCTACGGGCTCCTCGACCACCGGCACACCCCGGAGATGGCCCAGGCGATCGGGGCCGAGGTGCTCTTCACGCCGCACCTCGCGCCGATGACCCGGGGCATTCTCGCCACGTGCTACGCCCGGCCGACGCACGCCATCTCGACCGACGAGCTGCTCGGCGCGCTCGGTGAGGTCTACGCGGGCGAGCCGTTCGTCGAGGTCGTCTCGCACTCGCCGTCGACGCGGGAGACCTACGCCTCGAACGTGGCGAAGCTGACGGCGCGCTCGGACGCGCGTACGCGCCACGTGATCGTGCTCGGGGCGATCGACAACTTGACGAAGGGCGGTGCCGGCCAGGCGATCCAGGCGGCGAACGTCGCCCTCGGCCTTCCCGAGACGGCGGGCCTGCCCAGGGTGGCGGTGACGCCGTGAGCGTCACCTGGCCCCGGGGTTTCGTCGCCGCCGGGTTGGCGAGTGGGGTTAAGCCGGACGGGGCGGCGGACCTCGCGCTCGTCGCCTCGACCGGGGGGGCGGTCCCGGCGGCGGCGACGTTCACGACGAACCGGGCCTGTGCCGCGCCGGTGACGGTGAGCCGGGCCCACCTCGCCGCGACGGATGGCCGCGCCGCCGCCGTCGTCCTCAACAGCGGCTGCGCCAACGCGGCGACAGGGGCCACCGGGCTCGCCGCGGCTGAGCGGATGGCCGCCTGTGTCGCGGGCCCGCTCGGCGTCGGTGCCGAAGAGGTCCTCGTCTGCTCGACCGGGCTGATCGGCCGCGTGCTCCCGATCGAGGCGATCGCGGCGGCCGCCCCGACCCTCGTCGCGCGCCGAGGCAGCTCACCCGCGGACGGCACCGCGGCCGCGACGGCGATCCTCACGACCGACACCCACCCCAAGCAGGTGACCCGCGAGGGTGCTTCGTTCCGGGTGGGCGGGATGGCGAAGGGCGCCGGGATGATCGCCCCGAACATGGCGACGATGCTCGCCGTGCTGACGACCGACGCCGCGGCGACGCCGGAGGTGCTCGGTGCCGCGCTGCGTGCCGCAGTGGATCACAGCTTCAACGCGCTCATCGTCGACGGCTGCACGTCGACGAACGACACCGTCATCGCGCTGGCGAGCGGTGCGGCCGGCGCGGCCGACGCCGCGGAGCTCAGGGCGACGCTCACCGACGCCTGTGCCGACCTCGCCTGGCAGCTCGCCGTGGATTCCGAGGGATCGACGCGCGTCGCCGAGATCCGCGTCGTCGGCGCCGCCGACGACGCCGACGCGCGACTCGCGGCCCGCGCCGTCGCCAGCAGCCTCCTCGTCAAGGTCTCGCTGTTCGGTGCCGACCCGTACTGGGGGCGGATCTTCTCCGAGCTCGGCGCCTCGGGGGCCGCGTTCGACCCGGACCGGGTGCGCGTCGCCTACGGCCCGGTGACCGTCGTCGAGACCGGCGTCGACGTCGCCGGCGTCGGAGACGCGGCCGCGGCGTACCTAGCCGGCGACCGCGTGGAGATCACCTGCGACCTCGGCCTCGGCGCAGGCGCGGCCCGGGTCCTCGCGACCGATCTCGGCCACGGCTACATCGACGAGAACATGAGGACGTCGTGAGCGCCGCCCCCGACCGCGACGCGGCGCGGACCGCGGCGACCCTCGCCGAGGCGATCCCGTACATCCGGCGCTTCGCGGGCGCGGTCATCGTCGTGAAGTTCGGCGGCAGCACGCTCGGTGACGCCGACCTCGAGCCGGAGACGGTCCTCGACCGGTTCGCGATGGACGTCGTTCTGATGCGGAGCGTCGGCATGCTCCCCGTCGTCGTGCACGGTGGAGGTCCCCAGATCGGCGCCCTGATGGAGCGCCTCGGAAAGACGCCCGAGTTCCGCGACGGCCAGCGGGTGACGGACGCCGAGACCCTCGACATCGCGCGCATGGTGCTCGTCGGCAAGGTGAACCGCGAGATCGTCGGCGCGCTGAACGTGCACGCCCCGGTCGCCGTCGGGCTGTCGGGCGAGGACGTCGGGTTCATCACCGCCGTCGAGCGCGATCCCGCGCTCGGCTTCGTCGGCGACGTGGAGTCCGTCGACCCCGTCCTTTTGCGTCACCTCCTCGCCGAGGGCCTCGTGCCCGTCGTCGCGACGATCGCCCCCGACGCGAGCGGCCAGGCGTACAACATCAACGCCGACGCCGTCGCCGGGGCGATCGCCGAGTCGCTGGCCGCCCGACGCCTCATCTTCCTCACCGACGTGAGCGGCGTGCGCACCGACCCTGGGGATCCGACGAGCGTCGTCTCGTCGACGACCGCCGGCGCCCTCGAGGCACTCGTCGACTCCGGCGCCATCGTCGGCGGCATGATCCCGAAAGCGCGAGCCTGCGCCCGGGCCGTCCGGCACGGCGTCGAGGCGGGCCACATCCTCGACGGTCGCGTCGAGCACGCTCTCCTGCTCGAACTGTTCACCGAGTCCGGCGTCGGCACGATGGTGGTCGGGTCGTGACCCACCTCATGGCGACCTACCGCACGCCAACCGTCCGGTTCGTCGCCGGCCACAGTTGCTGGCTCGTCGACGACGCGGGCCGGACGTACCTCGACTTCCTCTCCGGACTCGGCGTCACCGGCCTCGGCCACGCCGACCCGGTCGTCGCCGGGGCGATCGCCGCCCAGGCGAGCCGGCTGCTCCACGTGTCGAACATCTTCGCCAACGAGTTCAACGAGGACGTCGCGGCGCAGATCGACGAACTGATCGGTGACGGGAGCCCCGCCGGGGGACAGGTGTTCTTCGCCAATTCGGGCGCCGAGGCGAACGAGTGCGCGATCAAGCTCGCCCGGCGCTGGGGCGGACCGGGGCGCTACGGCGTCGTATCGGCGCTCGGCTCGTTCCACGGCCGCACGCTCGCCACCCTGCACGCCACGGGACAGCCCGCCAAGCACGAGGCGTTCCTGCCCCTGCCGGAGGGGTTCAGCCACGTCCCCTACGGCAACGCCGGGGCGCTGCGTTCGATCGACCCGGGCCGGGTCGCCGCGGTGTTGCTCGAGCCGATCCTCGGCGAGTCCGGCGTCGTGCCGCCGCCCCGGGGCTACCTCGCCGAGGTGCGGGCGATCTGTGACGAGCTCGGCCTGCTCCTTATCGTCGACGAGATCCAGACCGGCCTCGGCCGAACGGGGCGGTGGTTCGCCTTCCAGCACGAGGCCGTCGCGCCCGACATCGTGACGGTCGCCAAGGCCCTCGGCAACGGCGTTCCCGTGGGCGCCTGTTGGGCGCGGGGCGAAATCGCCAAGGCTTTCCAGCCGGGGGACCACGGGTCGACCTTCGGCGGCCAGCCGCTGGCGATGGCCGCGGCGCAGGCGACCCTGCGGCGACTGCGCGCCCTCGACGCACCAGCCGTCGCCGCGGAGCTCGGCGAGCGGCTGAAGACCCGCCTCGCCCGTGTCGACGGAGTCGCCGCGGTCCGCGGCTCCGGGTTGCTGCTCGGCGTCGTGCTCACGGACGGCGTCGATGCGCGCGCCGTCTTTTCCGAGGCGCTTATCGGCGGGCTCGTCGTGAACGCGCCCGTTCCCGGGGTCATCCGGCTCATGCCACCGTTCGTCGTCACCGCCGAGGACTGCGACGAGGCGGTGGGACTGCTCGCCGACGCCATCGCCCGCGTCCGCGAGGGAGGCCGAACAAGGGAGAAGGAGAAGTAGTGACGCACAACCTGCTGGTGGTGTCGGACCTCGCGCCGACGGAAATCACGACCGTGCTCGATCTGTCCGAGCGCCCGAACCTTCCCCGGGTCCTCGAGGGACGCGGCGCGGCGCTTGTCTTCGAGTTCCCGTCGGCGCGGACCCGCAACGCCGCCGAGATGGCCGTCGTCGACCTCGGCGGGCACCCGGTTGCGATCCGGGGCGAGGAGATCGGCTTCGACGTGCGCGAGTCGGTCGAGGACGTGGCGCGCACCCTCGGCTGCTACCACGCGCTGATCGCGGCCCGCGTCGCCGAGCACCGCACGCTCGACCGCATGGCGGCCGCGCTCGCGGACTCGGGCGCCCACGTCCCCGTCGTCAATCTGCTGTCTCCCTTCGAGCACCCGACCGAGGCGCTCGGCGACGTGCTGACGATCCGGCAGTGCCTCGGATCGCTCGAAGGAAAGCACGTCGCCTACATCGGTGACGCGAACAACGTCTGCCGCTCCCTCGTCGCTGCCTGCGCGGCGGTGGGCACCGCGGTCGTCGTCGCCTCTCCGCCGGGTTACCAGTTGGACGCCGGCTTTGTCGTGGCGACGAGGGCAGCGGGGGGCGTCGTCGAGGTTACCGACGACCCCGCCGGGGCGGTCCGGGGGGCCGACGTCATCTACACCGATGTGTGGGTGTCGATGGCGGACACCGACGAGGCGGCGGCGAAGCGGGCCGCGTTCCACGGCTTCACGGTCGACGCGGCGCTCGTCGCCAAGGCGCCCCCCGGCGTGGTCGTCCTCCACTGCCTGCCTGCCCATCGCGGCGAGGAGATTACGGCCGAGGTGCTCGAGGGACCGCACAGTCGGGTTTGGCAACAGGCGGCGAACCGGCGTCACGTGATGCGGGGACTGTTCACGCACCTGCTCGGCAGAGATGGGGGTTAGCGCGATGGGACGCGTGCCAAAGAACCGCCGCCAGCATCTCGTCGCGCGCTTGCTAGCAGACAACGCCGTCACGAGCCAGTCCCAGCTCGTCGAGCTGCTCGTCGCCGAGGGTATCGACGCCACCCAGGCGACGATCTCGCGCGACCTCGAGGCGCTCGGCGCGCTGAAGGTGCGGGTGCTCGGCGTCGACCACCCCGTCTACGCCATCGCCGAGCTGCCCCAGGCCCAGCAGACGCCGATCGAGCACCTCCGGCGGGTGCTCGGCGAGTGGATCGTCGAGATCTCCTCGTCCGCCAACCTCGTCGTCGTGAGGACTCCGCCCGGATCGGCCCACGTCGTCGCCTCGGCGCTCGACCGTTCCCGGCTCGACGGCATGGTCGGTACGGTGGCGGGAGACGACACCGTGCTCGTCGTCGCCGACGACAAGACCGGGGGGGCGGGACTGGCAAGCCTGCTCGGGCGGCTCGCCGGGCGCCAGTAACGAGATCGCGAATAACCGGCGGAGCCGGAGGAAGAGGTCCAAAGTGAAGACACGGGTGGTGCTCGCCTACTCCGGCGGACTCGACACGTCCGCCGCGGTGCACTGGCTCGGAGCCGAGCGCGGTTACGAGGTCGTCGCCGTCGCCGTCGACGTTGGCCAGGGCGGGGATTTCGAGGCGATCCGGAGCCGCGCCCTCGGCGCCGGCGCGGTCGAGGCGGTCGTCGTCGACGCCCGCGCCGAGTTCGCCGCCGACTACGCGATGCCGGCCCTCCAGGCGAACGCCCTCTACGAGGGCCGCTACCCGCTCGTCTCGGCGCTCTCGCGCCCGGTCATCGTGTGGCACCTCGTCCAAGAGGCGCGCAAGCACGGGGCGACGGTCGTCGCCCACGGCTGCACCGGGAAGGGCAACGACCAGGTCCGTTTCGAGGTCGGGACGCGGGCCCTCGCCCCCGAGCTCGAGATCGTCGCGCCGGCCCGCGAGTGGAAATGGACCCGCGAGCAGACGATCGAGTACACGGAGCGCTTCGGCATCCCCGTCGAGGCGACGCGGGAGAAGATCTACTCGATCGACGAGAACCTCTGGGGCCGCGCGATCGAGTGTGGGGCGATCGAGGACCCTTGGGTTTCGTCGGTCGAGGACATGTTCTCCCTCACGGTCCCGACGGCGACGGAACCGGTCGAGGTGACGGTCGGCTTCGAGTCGGGCGTGCCGGTGGCGCTCGACGGCAAGCCGACGCCGCTCGTCGAGCTCATCGGCGAGATTGGCCGGATCGCCGGGGCCGCGGGGTTCGGGCGGATCGACATGGTCGAGAACCGGCGCGTCGGCATCAAGAGCCGCGAGGTCTACGAGTGCCCCGCCTCGCTCGCCCTCGTCTTCGCCCACGCCGACCTCGAGGGCCTGACGCTCGAGCGGGACCTCGCCCACGAGAAGGCACGGATCGAGCCGCGCTTTTCGGAGCTCGTCTACGACGGGATGTGGTTCTCGCCGCTCCGCGAGGCGATCTCGGCGTTCGTCGCCTCGAGCCAGCGCCACGTGACGGGCGAGGTCCGGCTGCGCTTCAGCCCCGGAGGCGGTGTCGCCGTCGCCGGGCGGCGCAGCCCCGTCGGGCTCTACGACTACGGTCTGGCGACCTACGACGCCGCCGACGCCTTCCGTCACGAGGACGCCGAGGGCTACATCCGCCTCTATGGTCTCGGGATCAAGACCTGGGCGAGCCGGCAGAACGTGGACGCCAGAAAGGACTGACCGTGACGCTCTGGTCGAAACGGATGAGGACGTCGCCCGCCAAGGCGATGATGGAGTTCACCGAGAGCCTCTCGTTCGACCGGCTGCTCTGGCGGGACGACCTCGACGGCTCGATCGCCCACGTGCGCGGGCTCGAGCACACGGGCGTCCTCGACGAGGCGGACGCGGCGAAGCTCATCGCCGCGCTCGGTCAGGTCGGCGAGGAGTTCTCGGCGGCGCGCTTCCAGTTTGCCGCCGGGGACGAGGACATCCACACGGCGATCGAGCGGCGCGTCACCGAGATCGCCGGCGACGCCGGCGCCAAGCTCCACACGGCGCGCAGCCGCAACGACCAGGTGGCGACGGCTCTGCGCCTCTACGTGCGCCGCCGCATCGGTGAGGTCGCCGGTCTCGTGCTCGACCTCGGCGACACGCTGCGCGACCGCGCGGCCCGCGCCGACGGGATCAACCTGCCGGGGTACACCCATTTCCAGCGGGCCCAGCCCGTCGCGCTCTCGAACCAGCTGCTCGCCCACGGCTGGGCGCTTGCCCGCGATGTCGACCGCCTGCTCGACACCCGTCGCCGGGCGGACGTCTCGCCGCTCGGGGCGGGAGCGCTCACCGGGTCGTCGCTGCTCCTCGACCCCGGCTGGGTGGCCGGCGAGCTCGGCTTCGCGAGTCGTTTCGAGAACTCGCTCGACGCCGTGGCCGACCGCGACTTCGTCGCCGAGACGCTGTTCGACCTCGCCCTGGTGGGCGTCCACCTCTCCCGTCTCGGCGAGGAGGTCGTCGTCTTCTCGACGGCGGAGTTCGGCTTCTACCACCTCGACGACGCCTGGTCGACGGGGAGCTCGATGCTGCCGCAGAAGAAGAATCCGGACATCGCCGAGCTCGCCCGCGGCAAGACCGGCCGGCTGATCGGCCACCTCGCGGGCTTCCTCGCCACGCTGAAGGGCCTGCCGTTCGCCTACAACCGGGACCTCCAGGAGGACAAGGAGCCGCTCTTCGACGCTTTCGACCAGGTCTCCAAGGCGCTCGTCGCCGTGCGCGGGCTCGTCGAGACGGTCCGGTTCGAGGAGGAGGCGATGAAGAAGGCCGCCGCCGACCCGGCGCTCTACGCCGTCGACCTCGCCGAGTGGCTCGTCGAGCGCGGGATGCCGTTCCGACGGGCCCACGGGCTCGTCGGGGACCTCGTCCGGCGCTCCGTCGAAGAGTCGAAGCCCCTCGCCGAGCTCGTCGTGGCCGAGCCGGCCCTCGGGCGCAACGCGGTGCCGGTCGTCCAGCCCGACCTGGGGGTGACGACCAAGCCGAAGTCCGGCCCCGCCGGGCGCGGCGACGTCGCCGGTCAACTCGAGCGCTTCGCCGAGCGGCTCCGCGCCGACCGGGCGCGCCTCGAGGAGATCGGCCGGCCCGCCCGCTAAGTGGCCGGAACCGGGCGGCTGACGAGGGAGTTCTTCGCGCGCGACTCGCTCGAGGTCGGGCCTGAGCTTCTCAACCTGGTCCTCGTCGGGCGGGGCGCCGCGGGCCGGATCGTCGAGGCCGAGGCCTACGGAGGAGAGCTCGACGCCGCGAGCCACGCCTACCGTGGCGAGACGCGCCGCAACGCGACGATGTTCGGCCCGCCCGGGCATCTCTACGTGTACTTCACCTATGGGATGCACCACTGTGCCAACGTCGTCTGCGGCGAGGCGGGCGTCGCCCGGGCGGTCCTCATCCGGGCGCTCGCCCCGGTGTCGGGTCTTGACGCGATGCGGAGCCGCCGCGGCGGGGGACTCGCCGACACCGAGCTCTGCTCGGGGCCGGCGAAGCTCTGCCAGGCTCTCGGAATCGACGCTGCCGACGACGGCGCCGACCTCGTTGCCGGGGAGGCGGGGCTCGCCCTCGTCGACGACGGGACCCCGGCGCCGACCGGCGTCTTCTGCGGGCGGCGGGTCGGGCTGTCGGCGCGAGTCGGCGCGGCGGTGCTCTACCCGTGGCGATTCGCCGTCCCGGGCGACCCCAACCTGTCGCGCCGCACGCCCCCCGGTGCCGGCTAGCTCGCCGCCATCCCACTCACACCTGGGTCGCCGAGTCGCGGCCGACACGTCCCATCGTCCGCGGGTTGTCGGGCGTGCCGCGCCGGCGGTCAGAGATCGACGAGCGGCTCGTAGTGCTCGTAGACCGGGAGATGGTCGTAGAAGTGGTGCAGGCGCCGCCGGTACTCCTCGTAGCTCGCCGATCCCCTGAATCCCTCGGTGTGGTCCTCCAATCGGTCCCACTCGACGAGCAGGAGGTAACGAGACGGAACCTCGATGCATCGTGCAAGCCGTCGTGAGCCGAAGCCCGCCGAGGAACTGATGATCGGCTTGGCCGCGCCGAACGCCTCCTCGAAGCGCTGTCCCTCACCGTGAGCCACATCGATAACCGCGTGTTCGAGAATCATGGAGTCATTGTGTCGCGAGACCGGACCTTCGGCGGTCGGACCTGCAGCGAGCGCAGTCGTGTGTCGGCGATTGCCTGACTGTCAGCCTCGCGAATCCGCTTCGACGAGTTGCGCTACGAGGCTTTGCCGGGAAGCCTTCCCGTCGGCGATCGGGGAGTGCCGCATGGCGTCGGCAAGGCGCATCACGCCCATCGCCTCACGCAATCGGTCTGCCGCGAGCGCCGCTGACCCGTCGTGATCTCTAGGGCCGCCGGACCTCAGACGCGGCTCGGTTCGCCGCGGTCCTCGTTGGGCTGATCGCGTCGCCAGTAGGCCTTCGAGGTGACATCGCCTGGGTCGACGCCAGCCGCGATGAGAAGGTCGACGGTGTGCAAGACGAGATGTCGCTCACCATTGACGTACGCGGCGGTCCCGCGCACCGGGCCGAGTCCTTCGATTGCCTCCGCGATCTCTGCGTCCGTGACCCACACGAGTCGCGTATCGGCGGCGCTGACCGGCCCTGGTCGCGACCCGGGACCATATCGGGAGACAAGGATCGCCGTTGCCTCGGCAACGGGCGGCAGAGCCTCGAGCATCGCGAACGCGAATGGCATGGCGGAGTCGTCCGCGACGAAAAGGTACGGTCGCGTCCCGGGCCGAAGGGTGATCACCCCCCGGGGACCGATGGCTTCGAGGCGACTTCCGATGTCGGCCTTGGCGGCCCACCGGGTGGCCACGCCGCCATCGCGGTGGATCTCGAATTCGAGGTCCACCGTGCCCGCCGTGGGGTCGCCGCGGCGGATCGTGTAGCGCCGGCGCAGCGTGCGGCCACCTTCCGGGAACCCGATCACCAGGTCCTGTCCGGCACTGAACTCGAATCCGACGAGATCGGACGATGCGACAGTGAGGGATCGCACGTGGGACGCCGGGTTTTCGGCGCGCACGACCTCGAGGTCGAGGAGAAACGCGTCCGTGTACCGGCCGCCGAAGAGGCTGGCAGGAACGGGTCGACGGGTCGGCGTGAGCTTGTTGGCAGACATGGGGCTCAGGAGTGAGAACGACCGGCTTCGGTCATCCGGCGCGCTGCGTTCCAGGCGAGGCTAGCGCCCCACGACGGGCCGGACCCACGGTGCCCGGACGGGACAGAGGGGGCGAGGACGGCCCCTACCGCTTCTTTGGAGGTGGCCATCCCGGGAGTCCGAGGACGCGTACGGGGACGTTCCGGCCGGTCACCGAACCGTCGCCGAGTTGTCCCAGCGTATTGGCGCCCCACGACCACAGGCTTCCGTCTCGTTCCAGGGCGAAGGCCATGTCCCCCCCTCCGACGACCTGGACGATGTCGGCGAGACCCTTCACCTGCACCGGGAGGCTTCGACCCGAGCTGCTCCCGTTGCCGAGCTGGCCGTAGTCGCCTCGGCCCCACGCCCACACCGTCCCGTTCTTCAACAGGGCGTAGGCCGAGCACGAGCCGGCCGCGATCGCGACGACGTGGTCGAGGCCCTTCACTCGGACCGGTCTTCCCTGGCCGAGGGTCCGGACACCGTCACCAAGTTCGCCGAACTCGTCGTCCCCCCACGCCCACACGGTCCCGTCGCGGCGCAGTGCGTAGCCGGAATCCCCCCCGGCGGCGATCGCCACGATCCCCGTGAGGCCGGGGATCTGGTGGGGGACGTTCGAGGCCAGGCAGGCCTCAGGGCGACCGGTCCGCGTCGGACCGCATCCTGAGCCTCCGAGCTGTCTGAGGCTGTTGTCGCCCCAGACCCAGACGGTCCCGTCGCGGAGGAGCGCGTAGCCGTCGGAGGTGCCGGCTCTGACGGCGACGACGCCGGTCAGGTGTGCGAGCTCCTTCGGAACCGTGGAGACGGCTGCGGCTGAGCCCGTGCCGAGCTGTCCGAAGCTGTTGTCACCCCACGACCAAGCTGTGCCGTCGTCGCGGATCGCGTACACGTCGAAAGCCCCGGTGGCGACGTTTCTTACTTCGGACAGATCCGGCACCAGGGAGGGGGTCTGTCGGGCCGTGAATTGCTGGTCGGCGAGCTCGCCCTGGCTGTCGCTTCCCCAGGCCCACACCGTCCCGTTCTTCAGGAGGGCGTAGGCGCTGTTCCCGCTGCCTGCGACGAGGGTCACTCCGGAAAGGCCCTTCACCTCGACCGGGACGGTGCGTGAGGTCCAGGGCCCCGTGTCGCCGATCTGGCCCTCCAGGTCGTCGCCCCACGCCCACACGTGACCGTCGGACAGGACCGCGTAGCCGGAGTACGCGCCCGCGGCGACGCTCACGATCGAGCCGGCTTGGCCTTTCGTCGCGGAGCCGGGGCCTTCCGCGGGCCCCCGCCCGGGACCCGTGCCGGACACCGTCAGCACCCCGGCGAGAAGGAGGCCACAGAGCGCGACGAATCGCACGTGGCGACACTACCTTTCCCGGATGCGCGGACGGCTGCGGGCAGAAGGCCCTCGACCGGGGGGTGTCCGCCCCGCCGGTGCGCCTGCCGACCCGCCCGAGATGCCGGCCGCGAGAGCAACCCGACGGACGGGCAGCCGGTCACCACGGTCATGTGACATCTCCGCGTTGGTTGATTGACACTCCCTTGTCGGGTGGTAAGGTGACCTGCAGCTCGGAAATGGGTTTCGACGCCGAGCTGTGCCCTCAGGCGGGTTTCCGCCGGTCGGCCGCGCTGTAGACCCCGGGTCCGCAAGGATCGGTGCGGTCTGCAGAACGCCCGGGTACCTCCTTCCGGAAGGAAGTGTGCCCCGTCGTCGCTCTTTGAGAACGGAATAGGAACAGCCAAAAGCCAGTGCGGGTGGCCGCGCGCCCTTCGGGGTCCGCGGTCACTAAGTCAATAAGCACTGAACACGGACAACGTCCGTTTTGGTGCCAGTCGGTGAGAGGGCGTCCGAAGCCCTCGAGCCGGCTCTCCAGATCGAAATACCGGCCCTATAGGCCGGTGTGAGATCTCGATGGAGAGTTTGATCCTGGCTCAGGACGAACGCTGGCGGCGTGCCTAATACATGCAAGTCGAACGGGGTCCATTTGGTGGTAACACCGAAGAAGACCTAGTGGCGAACGGGTGCGTAACACGTGAGCAACCTACCCCGGAGACCGGGATAACATCGGGAAACTGATGCTAATACCGGATATCCCCACGAGTCCGCATGGACTTGTGAGGAAAGGGTTTCCGCTCCAGGAGGGGCTCGCGGCCTATCAGCTAGTTGGTGCGGTAACGGCCCACCAAGGCGACGACGGGTAGCTGGTCTGAGAGGACGATCAGCCACACTGGGACTGAGACACGGCCCAGACTCCTACGGGAGGCAGCAGTAGGGAATCTTGCGCAATGGGCGAAAGCCTGACGCAGCAACGCCGCGTGGGGGATGAAGGCCTTCGGGTTGTAAACTCCTTTCAGTGGGAACGAAAATGACGGTACCCACAGAAGAAGCCCCGGCTAACTACGTGCCAGCAGCCGCGGTGATACGTAGGGGGCGAGCGTTGTCCGGATTCATTGGGCGTAAAGAGCTCGTAGGCGGTTTGGTAAGTCGGATGTGAAAGCCCCAGGCTCAACCTGGAGATGCCACTCGATACTGCCATGGCTAGAGTCCGGTAGGGGACCACGGAATTCCTGGTGTAGCGGTGAAATGCGCAGATATCAGGAGGAACACCAGTAGCGAAGGCGGTGGTCTGGGCCGGTACTGACGCTGAGGAGCGAAAGCGTGGGGAGCGAACAGGATTAGATACCCTGGTAGTCCACGCCGTAAACGTTGGGCACTAGG